>Ga0209208_10000592_pt1 | contig 47758 bp, 52 predicted proteins | sample S1TSphfallax_3_FD_187694 | JGI IMG/M metagenome (GOLD analysis project Ga0209208, IMG submission 187694) | Host-associated microbial communities from peat moss isolated from Minnesota, USA - S1T2_Fd - Sphagnum fallax MG (SPAdes) (version 2) | ecosystem: Host-associated > Plants > Peat moss >...
AATTTGTTCTAATTCATGAGTTGTTGTTCGAATAAATTATATTTTCAGTTTTGGTCCTATCTGAACATGCACAAATAAATATGTGGTACAGTAGTCAAAACTTCAAATTCTACTGGAACTGAAACATATGATGACCACTTCCCCTGAAATCTATAAGTTGGTTAGAATCAATGTGTGGTTCTATAGATGGATTTTATTGATCAAGTGTTCGAATTTGAGTTGACTCACAAATAGAACTCAGAGTAAGACCAGTAGATGAAAGCAAATAAACATGATCAAGGTAAGCAACAACATATGAAGCAAACTTGTGCTAATACAGAGCTTCATTAAGCATGCCTTGCACAATGATTTTTACTTTGTCCCACCAAGCCTCCCATTTTAAAGGTTTTTGCTGCAACACTTGAATGTGCATCAACAAGGGTTTGATTGATAATTAAGTCATTGTACTCCTTTAAATTGATGAATTACCATCATAGGCATCATGGTCTAAAGATTTTATACATGATCCAAAGATTAGATGTAAGATTACATGCAAGTGTTGAAGATGCTTCTTCCCTGCTTTCGAAATTCATGAAAGCCTCCTACAATTCAAGAAATCTGACCCAGTTACCGCAATTCATCAAATGTTTTTCCATATGCATTTAGGCCCAACCTTGTCATTATCGGAGATACCACAGTGCCAAATATAGAACTGCAACTCCTTGGGGTTCTGACTTGGTGCATGTGAAATACAAATGGAGATAAAGGTAACCAGACAAAAAAAAAATTGGAATATGTAAAAAAAAAGGGGGCCTTTTGACCCTGCCTGCCATTGTTGGCCACTTGTTTCTAATGCTCCACCACCTTTCACCAGTAATTGCCCAACCAGCTGACTTTCAGGCAGCAGCAGTTAGCAAGCCACTATGGCGGAGAAGGGCATCTGTTGATGGCTCTCTTCCACGGAAGTCCTTGAATACCTACACCACCAGAAAATCCCTTTTAAGCAAGAGTAGTGACAGCAGAGGGATATCCCTGCTTCTGTGAACACCCCAAAGGTGCAAGATGAGAAAGTTCAATGAATAGAAGATTGACTGCAACATGGTCTGGTAAAATACACTTCACCCAACCCTCACAATACTGAGCTTAACTTAGAGTTGATATATGAAGAGAAGAATAAACACATCATCCCCATTTTTCTCCAGCTCCACAATTCCTTCAGGACAATAGAAACAAAACTTTGTACAGGTGATCCAATCACTACCTTTGCAGGAGGCCGGCCCCCTCCAAGCCCTAGTACAGTCTCTCGAAAGCGTTTGCCAGTCTCTTTCACAGCCTGAACATGAACCAGAGTGTTGAAAATTAGAATTCTTCTGCTACTATTCCCCAGCAGGATGAAGCATCCACCCCCAAATAAAGTGCATTGCAAGACCAATCAAAGAGATCTCTTCAAGCACTTTGCTGTGTAGGAGAAAAATAAGTTGAAATGGATAAGCAAACATGAACAAAGAAACTACCTCCTCATTCTCGAGACCGACTTCCTCAAATGCAGAAAATGCATCAGCAGACAGCACCTCAGCCCACTGCAGTACCCCAGTAAAAGCAGCTTTTAAACAACTTGAGGCATGTAGCTTGTGACAACACAGTGAAAGTGGATGTGGTCATAAAGACAAATTCAATTAGAAGAACCACTACTCTTTGACCAAGAGAAGAGAGACAGAAATGAAGACAAGCAAATCACCTTGTAGCTGTAATATCCAGCAGCATACCCTCCTGCACATAATTCCTCTCTTAGAAAAAATTCAGGATTGTGGATGGGGGAACAGAGAGCAATGATGGGATTCACAGCTGCTAATACATTGAATTGGATAACCAAGAAACCCCTATTAATTGCAGTTTGAAAAAATGTCTCCACTGAAAAGGAGGGCCTGTCTCAGCAGGTAACTACCAGCAAAAATGTGGCTAAATCCACACAAGAATCGGCCTTCAGGTAAAGGTGGTAAAATCTGAGTTTTCTCTGCAATTTTGCAGTCCACATCAAAAATAGTGGTTGAACCGCCTGGAATGAACCTTGAGTGTAGCTCCAAGTCAACACTAGCAAAGTGAATCTGGTGATACACACAATGCTTATTGTAAGTTCACAAACAAGACCTGAACATTGGTACTGGAGAGAGATGTCCAGTTGACACCTTCCACTAAAACATCTCAGAATAGAGCCTCACAATGCAGCAATCTAACCAATAACTATAAACCAAGCCAGACAAAGTATTGAGAATTTGGCATGCATACTACAAATCAAGGTTGAGTTCTCAGACAATAATTAGTATCTACCTGGCGCAGCATATTGGAGGCTGCTCTGAATGTGCGAGCAGCCAAGAGCTTTGAATAGAGCTCCTCTGAAAGTTGTTCTCCTGTTTTGTAATGCTTAGCTATCCCCATCAGAGTTGCTCTATTACCACCACACAACATACAAAAGACACTAGCCTGTGAGATCTCTAGATACCTCTAGATACTGAACCATAGGGGCTGACACAAGCATGTGTAGCTACCCCTGCAACAGGGAAAGATGGGGAAGCTGACAGAGCTTCCATTGGGCATGGCATCATGTATGAAAAATGTACTTTCGATCATACTTCTCTTTCCTCAATATTTTTTGTGCCAGATTGCTGCAAGAAGAATAAAGGATTCCCCAGATCTTGTAAACAACTTGCAGGAATGACACCTGTCCAACTAATGTCAATGCAAGCCAAGCAAGGGTAACTGCATCAATGTAGGGAGGAGAACTTGTCTACAGTCGCAAAGAATGAAGGTAAAGTAGAGTTAGGCACTGACTTGTGGTAGCACCAGTTCTCCATGAATTGAGAAGGGAGCTCAACAGCATCCCACTCCACACCTCGGATGCCAGCAACCAGGCCTTCATCTTGCCTAGTCAACATATGTTGCAGAGCATGCCCAAACTCATGGAATACTGTTTCCACCTGAAGGAGATGTTCAATTAGTTTGTCAGAATGCATTAATTGCAAAGCAGAATACACCAACCTAACCATGGTACTGCAAAAGGAAAGATAACTGTTTAGACTCTCACTTCACGGAATGTCATGAGGCTCGGATCATCCCCAACTGGTGGAGTCTGATTGCAGACCATATGGGCAACAGGCAACCTGACCAAGCTTCCCTTCAGGGCAAGTAGACGACTCCGGCCCAAGACCTCATCCATCCATGCACCTCCTCGCTTCTCAGATGGCCTTGAATAAGGATCAAAGTAAAAGTACGCTATGGGTTCTCCAGCTATATCATTCACTCTGTAGAACTGGACATCCTTGTGCCACACCTGCAAATTCACTGTGGATTCCTTTAAAGAAAGATACCTCTCTTTATCCATGACACACAATACCTTGCCAGGTGAACAAATCAACATTAGGCTTTCATGCAAATCAGGGAAAAATATTGCATACCGTGGCCAGGCCATCTGCAGGCTCTATTGCAACACCAAAGAGTGCCTTGGCAAGGCTGAACAAACCATCAATCACCTTTGGGAGTGAAAAATATGGCCGCAGCTCTTCCTACAACCCAGAAGCACAATATATTGTTTCACAAGCACAAAGTGCATCATCGCCATGACATTCACCATCCAAATTAACACAAGTACTTCAATAAAAACACCCAAGCAACCACTATTATGAATACACCATCTAAATGGTCTCCCTCCTCAGATAATACATAGTAGCACAAAAGTGCTGTACACAATACTTATCCCTGACCTTACTGATATATTCTTGACATACCACTTTTGGTGTGAAGTCTTGTACCAAAGATACTGCTCTATGGACATCTTGTACCTCAAAGCACCCACTAGACATCCACCTCCACATCAAGAAGCTCAAGCATGAAGCTCTGAAAAATGCCTAATTCGATTTCACTGCAAAAGTAAGTACAGACTTGTTTGTCACTGTGATACTGTAAGATGCTGAACACAAGAAATCACACCTCACTGATGCTGAATTTTGCTTCCCGCAACCGCTCACTCCAAAACATAATATCCCACTGCTTCATGGAATCTCCTTCAGCTGCACCCTGCTCCTTTGCAAATGCCTTTAGATCATCCATATCTGCATGCACCACACATGAACAGTCAAGCTATGCATCAGGGCTCTGACACAATTTCCACCTAGATTCCCCAAACATTTTCCATAACAGATAAAACACTACTAGCATTGCTTAAGAGTTGAGGTTCAATCATAATATTGTGGCAAATCTCCCACTTACACCATTTACATCTTGAATTTCCCTATGCTCAAGGTATATTGAACCCTTAGCACCAGAGTGGAACTAGTTCCTACTGCAAATTTCATCTGTGATCAGGCCCTGCTGGGTGTATAATCCCACAAGCACATATCAGAGCATTGTTGCAGCAGCAGCCACTCTCAAACTTCAGACTTATAATCAAGGGCATACAGGTGTACTGTAGGTATGATACAGCAAAGTCACCAGAATCAATGCAATAGAATGGGATAATTGAACATGTACATTGCACTAACATACACAAGCAATGCATGTTGTGGAAGCCCCACCTGCAACTGCAGGAGCCCATGAAGTAGACCGAAGCTGCTCCAGAAGCTCCTCTGCCCTTTCCAAAGTTGCCATCTTCATGGCCATGCTTACCTACCAATAGTTTATGCACGTCAATACTTTGAAAAAGAGACATGATGATTAAGCCTGCAATTCCAAGAATATAGCCCTCCACACTCCTCCAAATGTGTATATGTCCTTGAATCATGACAAAGCTTCTCCATATCTTCCTTTTCCTTGTGCCCCATCAACTCACCTCTGCATGGTTTTCGTATCCAAGAAGTCTAGCCTTTTTTCTACGCAGCTCCAAAATGCGGTTAATTATTGGAGTGTTGTCTAATGTTCCGCTTGAAGCCCGTGTGAGATATGCTAGGTAAAGCTCTTTACGAAGTGCACGGTTGCATGCATGCTGCATGACTGGCATGTAGCTGGGAGCATCCAATGTCAACATCCAAGGCCCCTTCTCAGCAGTTGCTCCTTCATGACCCTATCCACCAATACAGGGAGTAACATTAAAAAAGTGTCACTGACTTCAAAAAGCTAGGAAAAATAAAATCATATTGCATAAAACCACTTCAGTCAATTGTATTCCTATATCCTAGCAGACAATACCTCAAGTATATTTTCACATGATACAAGCTTAGCTGGATCCGTGCAGGTGCATCCTACCACCTACTACCCAGTAAGACCTCCTAGAAAATGCTGAGGAACTACTTCCCCCCTCCTGCCTCTCATAAAACTGAAGCCAAGAGCTTATTTCATACCTTAGAAGCAGCTGTTTGTGCAGCAAGGCCAAGCATAGAAGGAGGTAAGCCCTCAATTTCGTCTGCATTTGTGATGAGCTTCTCAAACTGCTTCGTTGCATCCAACACATTTTCACTGAATTTTGTTGAAAGCAGCATCAACTCCTGTAGTGGCAGATATCAAAGTCAAACTACAACAAGAAATAGTGGACCAAACCTTCTCCTGCTGATGATTCTCCAGCTTCTTTTCCAATGAAGTCTGGCTCTAACAGCAGCACCTTTAAGTGAGGCCTATCCTGAATGACCTGCTCTCTTTTCCTCCTACACTGTGCTCTGCTTCAGGGCCATCATGATCTATATTACACCAAGTGGCTTCCAAGCTTATTCTCATTAGAGCCATGAGGGAGGAGTTGGTCTTACCTGTTTGATCTCATTAAATTCCTTCTTTGCCTCACCCTCTAATCCAACACCATTCAGTGTTGCTTCCTTCAACTGAGCTGCAGCATAAAAGACACAGAAATCAATACTATTGGCTGGGTTTGGATGCCAGAGTCAACCAAAGAAGTAACTTCAGGTGAACAATAACAGACAGAACCATGTCAGAACCTCTCCTTTACACTATCAGAAGGGAGCCCAAAAACCAGATGGGGATCAAGAATAATGATTGGTCTCAAATATGCCCAAGTCATGTCAAAGAGAAACAATTCAAAAGGAGGATGTTTTCAGAAAAGGTAACTTAAATGCCACAGTGTTGCCATGGTTGCCCATGTTGAACATAACAATAAGAGGGCTCACTTTCAACAATTCTCTGCTGAGCCTCTGTCAGTGTACTCCAGACAGGACCCTCCTTAATCTGTTTGAAAGCCTCAAAAATTGGCTTGCTTTGACCAATTCTCAGTATGAAAGCCACCTTGTCTGGCTGCAAGGAATCATCATAGAACTATCTTTGTAAGTACTGAGAATTTCTCATACTTACAACTTAAATCAACCTGGATAAAAATGAGAGTGACCAGATAACAAGGTTACAAATACTTCAGATCTGATGACATAACAGAACCAGTCAGCAAGTATGAAAAAGAGGAAACCTAAACCTAAAGAAAATAAAGTCAACATGAATAAAAATGAGAGATGACCAGATAATAAGGTTACAGATACTTCAGATCTGATGACATAACAGGGCCAGTCAGCAAGCATGAAAATGAGAAACCTAAACCTAAAGAAAAGAGAAAGCAAGACCACGAGACAGAAATGAGGAGCAGTTTGGAAGACAGTAACAGTCACATGCATTCTCATGGACCTTCAATAGCAGCATGTATAGCATTGACCACCTACCATAACATACCCACTGACTGCGTCAGTTCCAGAGATGGTGGCATGAATGAAGGTTTATGTCAAACATTAACCAAGATACTGAATTTCTGTCACAAGAGCAGCAGTAAAAGGAAAGTTCAGCCATGAAGCTGGTTAGCTCAACAATGCCCAAAAGAGCAGGAGAAGACCAAGAAACCCAAAGACAAAAAGGAACACAAAAACAAAGACCAAGAGAAAGAAAAAGGCAAGAAAAATAAGATAATTGTAGCCACCCCCTGACCTAAGGAATACCAGGCAATACATCAAAGCCAAAGAACTGATCTTCTAAAAAGGACCACAAGTAGGAGCACAAAACCCAAGGACATAAGAAAAGAAAGCATTAGCTGAAGAGAACCATGGAGTCTTTGGGTTTTACAGTATTGTCAGTACCTGTACTGTTTCAACAGCTTCCCGAAGTTCAGGAGAATCTTTGACAGCCTTGAGATGGCTGACAGTGCCCCATGCAACAGTCAACCGATCCTTTATCTTCTCCAAGGGCTGAACTAAGGCTTCCCATGTAGGTTCCACTTTCTCCTCTAACTCATCAACCTCCTTCTCCTGAAGAAGAACAACAGCCATGTCCTCTACAACATTAGTCTTCAAGACACTCACTGTGCTACACCATCAGGAACTGCATAGTCCTCACAAGAGGTTATCAAACAGCATGTCTGGTTAAAAACTGCAAAATGCATTCTAAAACATTACAAGGCAAGAGAAGAAAAAAACTGGTGAAACTTTTTTTATTTCCAAAAACAACAAATTCACAACTGCAGAGATGGACAGTTTGCTCCTCAGACACAATGGCAAAGGAATCTATCGGTCTCAGAGTTCTATTTTACTTCAGATGGAGAAAACTGGTTCCCGTGGTGAGCTTATTACAGACCTATCTGCAGAAATGAGCAGATTTCCGTTCCTTGACAAGAGGTTTTCAATCAGGAATATAATCCAACGTCAAAACAAAATAAAAACTCACCAAATCTTGAAGAATCGTCTTGATACCAGGAATCACATGCTTCGCCTCCACAGCATCATATAGCGGAAACGGAGATTCCTGGAGAAGCGGATTCTCCAGCCGTTGTTGATGATCAGCAGTAGTCGCAACAGCCATCGCCCTCGCTTGCAAACTACGGCAGCCGCAGCCTCCACACTCCAGTCTCCTCCAATCACAGAAACCAACGCCACCCCTACTATTCGCACTCCTACTCAATTCCCGAAAGCCATGAAACCCTAACTTCCTCCTCCTGGCTTTACAGAATTGTCCCAACGCCTCTTCCCCGCTGCGGATGCCACAAGCGGCCAATGCACGGACCCCGCTACACACGACCAAAGCACCGCTGCTGCAGCGCGAGAACAGTAACGCACGCGTGACAAAAGCAGAAGAAGCTCCAGCCGCAGAACACAGGGAAGAGGACGAGGGCAGCGACAAGGCCATCATCTCCTGCACTTACCGCTCCTTGTGTTCTAAGGAACGTTTATACAAAACCCTAACTGGACCTCAGTTCTCCTTTTCCATGACGTGGGCTCTAATTCATTCATTCCTTCTAAACCCCATGTAATGACCATGGTTAATGTTAATATGGCAACTAATGAAAAGGTAGGTTTTACAACCTACTAGTCTAGCCTGTGTCAATGGCCCAAGTGTGAACTTGTCACCCGACTAATTTTTCCTTTCAAAATCATTTTTTGTAATTTAACTGAATGTCCAATCACAAAAACTACTCAAAATTCAATATCTCCCACACCTTAAGTCTAAAAGTTTTCAATTCACCTTCATTAAATCCTACTCAATAATGTCAAATCATCCCCAAATTCAACTATCATTTTTAATTTCAATTTAAATGAATTTTCGACAAAAAAATTGTTCAATACTCCTTAACTCCTCCATCATAGGTCAAAACATTATGAAACCAAGTCAATGCACCCTACTCATCGAGGTATTTCCAATGATACCAAGAGCGTGACAAGACACAATGTGACAAACAAAACAAGTTGCTAACATGTAATGTTTATGCCCTAACATTCAATAATATTATTGTAAGTGTTATATTAAATGAGATATGTAAGTCATTATCCTTTCATCATTATTTTTGCTTTATTATTATTGTCAACATCTTTCAGAGAAATTTTATTTTTTACCTATGTGATGGTATTGTGGGACATAATCCAAGAGTTTGAATGCAAAATATATCGGTTTATGGTCAATCCAATAAGCTTCAACAACTCTTGACATGCATTGTTGAGTGGGTACATTTGTTCATATGTGATCAATATGGGATCCATAATTTTTTTTAGTTTAAATTCCATTGAATATTGGTCCACAAAACTTTGGAGTTCGTTTGGTTGTGTTGAGTTTTGATCAAACATGTGAATATTGAAATAGCCAATTATTATCATGGGACAAGAAATTGGCATTAGATCCAAATAAATTTAAAGGTGAATTATGAACATTGACAAGGATAATGTTGAAAGTCTATATATTGTTATTATATGAATAGCCTTTCTTGTATTTGCATTGAATGTTGCTACAATATACTTAGCTCCTAAAGATGTAAAAGTTTTCTGTGATGATAAGGTTATGAAATTGTCATATATAATCATTGCACCATTTCAAAATCTACATTAATAAGGTGCACATGGGCTACACACAAGGAAGTTGTAGACATTTTTGAAGTGGAACCAATACACCTAGGGTTTGCATTTAAACAATTTAAATCACAAATGGATCTGCATTTATGAGTGGACCAAATTTTGACAACCAACCATAAGTAATATACATGACACTTGTAAAGTTATGATTTTGACCCGAAGTTACAAAAATGGATCTACATTTGTGCAAATTATATTTCAACCAACTTCAAAATATTCATGCTTATGTGGTTATGATTTTGACCCAATAGCCTAGATTTCTTGGGTCATGACTTAAAGAACATGAACAATTAATGAATTTTTTGTTGCATATGTTCATTGCAACTTGTAGAATCGTTTGTAGAATCGTAAATTATAGTTGCAAATTGACAATTTTCTTTCAGTGATAATGACATTCAAAATGACCACACAATTGTGACATGGGATTATGATGGAGCAAATATCATATATTTGTTAAGCAAGGAAAAAAGAAAATATTATGTGGATATTGCTTAATTACTAGAAGACTTGTTATACAAGGAGATCCTCATGACCTTTTATTTAAAGACTAAATGTGTGGTGGATGCAAAGCAAATGCTCATAGCCTAGGATCATGTAAGAGTGTGAATGTCAAATATCTCCCATGTGCATTTAAAGGCATATATATTTGTTAGTTGTCATACATATGCCTAAAAATTTGTTGTACAAGGACATCCCTAGGGAACTTCATGTTTATGACACACATAATATTTGAACACAATATGGGGTCCATTGAAACAATGTCAATAAAAGAAATGTATGATTTTGTTATGAATGTACAAATGCACGTTTATGTAAATAAAGGATAGTGGTATTCCCACATATTGAGTAGGTGAACCGTGATTTTATTTTTCAAACATTTTTTAATTGAAAGTTTATGAAATTATTTTGAATGATTTTTTATAAACATAGGCCATAGTTCATCTATTGAAAAGGTATCCCTTCCCATTTCCAAAAGAACGTGAGGGAAAAAAACCTAAATAATAATAATAATAAATGAATTTTAAAAAATGAAATGGAAAAACTAAAGGGGGCAAGAAGGAGGAAAAATAAATATAAATTGTACAAATATTGTTCTAAAACCCAGTGTGTAAATATTAGGTATGCATCGATTAAAAGGGGAAAAACTATAAGGGGTAAGAAGGGGGAAAAAAAGAAGAGGAAGTAAGAAAAAGATTAAGGAAAATAAGGGGGGCAGGGGAATTAAACATGAGAAAAAAAATAAGAAGAAAAAAAAGGGGGGGATGCAAAAATGTATTAAATAAAGGTAGATAGAAAGGAAGAAGAATAAGGGTGGGCAAACAAAAAAAAAAGAAGAAAAAGATAAGGGCGGGGGAGAAAAAAATTAAAGAAGAAAAAGGAAGAAAGCATGCCCTATTGGTGACCAAATTCAATCGCCATCTGACTACATCAATCAAATTTGTTCACGATTGTCCAATGGTAATTAGATTTTATGCATGCCCATCCAATGACAATTGAATTTTAATTTAAACTTGAAAATACACGAGTAAAGAAAATGTTTTGGATTCACTTTTGACTTTTTTTTCCCCCATTTGGGTTTTGTGTCATTGGTTGCACATTCACAATCATTGCATAAAACCTCAAGGGTGAGCTGATGTCTCTAAAATTTGGATTAGGGAGGGCAGGGGATTTTTTTGGCCTCTATGTAATAATTTGGAACACCCTAAATCATGACCTTTTGAAATTTTAATTGTTTCACAGTAATTATTGTTTGGAAAGTGTTTTGGTTTATTAAAAACCTTAAAGCTTTAATAATGTCATCTAACTAACCATGGGGGGGACAATTTAAACTTAACCCCCTAGACCTTTTTTATTTGGCACATGGTGATTTGCATGTAAGGCCTTCTAGTGGCCCATTGCCCAACATGCAAAAAAAATGGCATCAGAAGTGTTTATATGTGACACAATGCATCCACCCAATTTCAAAAGCAATAAAAGCTTATAGATAATGACCTTAAACGAATTATCGCACAACGATTCCAATAAATTGTTTTAATTTTTTTCAAGGAAAAATCAATGACTTACCTTAACAACACATTTGTGAACAAATAAGTGTATGGCTTGGACAAGTACAAATAGATAATGGAAAACAATTTTTTTGTCGAATTAAGTAGTTTTTCAAAGTACATATAGTTGTTGAATTCAATAAGGTTTTTGGAATGGTTTGATTGTAAGTTTTAGATGTGACATCCAATTTGACACAATGATTTGAAATCTTTTACCCACAAAAAGACAAGGCACATTAGATGATGAAGGTGACAATGTTGTGGGATAAAGTGGTATGGTGGGCCAAATTCAGCAAAATAGTTTTAAATGAAAAAGATATGGTCGACATTGTGGATGGAAAAAAGGGATGAATTTTCTTTTCCAATCTAAAAGCCAAGGTGTCTTGTGAATTCCTAACACAACAATTGTGTAACCTTTGTGATTAGGTGGGGATAATTATGACGTTTATGGTGTGGTGCAAATTGAAAGGTTCAATTGCATTTAAAACACCAATGAATTGGTGGGGAAGACACCCAAAATGAATGATAAATGAGAAGTGTGTAAGCAATGTTTAGTTGCCATGTTATTATGCCCATGCAAACATTTAAGTGTCATCAAATTCATAGCCATCCATTCAAATAACATGGAGGTTTGCACATTGTGATGGAATGGGGGCATGCTTTGAAAAATGTTGAATTAAAACATGGAATATTCGCCCATTTTTTACAATAAAAAGGGCTAAGTATGGAAGGGTGAACACAATTTGCCACCTTTAAGCAAAATCATGTGAAACTAGCATGGGCATTCATGAACATGATGAATGTAATACGTCATTTTAGAATTTTGCATGATGATTTGTTAAAGGACAACATCATGTTACATTTTGCAATAAACAAATCAAATGTTATGTACATTGGCATGTGTGATTGGGGCAAAGTCGAACATATGCAAGAGGTGACTCCATTTTGGTATGCATTTGCTAGGGAACATGATCTCATCAACGTGAAGAAAATGTGTTGTTGGGTGGCCCCATAACTGTTTTTTTTTCACAACAATATCAAAAATTCAAATTACCCTCAACAAATGGCCAAACAACACCAAACAACTTTGTGGTCTGAGCATATTTGATGGGCAAGTTCACAATGTAATATGTGGTGAAGATTGGGATGTAGAATATTTTGTGGACAATTTAACCAAAATGTTATTTGGTAAGGTGGTCCATGACATGTATGAGTCGAATATAGAGGCATGATGTGCACATGTTGGTGGGCCCTCCATACAATTGGACTCCATTCGAAGAATGTTACCAAATGTAGCCATGAATTATTTGTACTTAATTCATATGAAGTTTGATGTAGTTTGTATGAATTGTTAAAAATGACACAATTTAAACTTGTTGATTTAATAAAACCAAGATTTATCAAGGATTCATGTTGCTATGTGTGATTATATTTGAAATTTGTGTAATATTGAATTTTTTATTCATATTGTGATTCCTCTTTTTGCACATATTAAAAGCAATAACATGCATCCCATCATTTCATATCCTTAAGCTTTTCATTTTTTTGGTGTGGAGATTTTGGCTAAAACTATAATGTAACAATTTTTTTGGAAAATCGATTGAAGTTACATTTCAAAAATAAAATTTCCCAACTAAAGTTTTTTTTTTTTCCAAATTTTTTGACAAAAAGAAAAAAAAATTTGGCTCAAAAAACATTCGATGAAAACCTTGAAGAATGAAAGAAAACCAATGAAAAAATTATTATAATTTAAGAGCCATAGTTGTGACATTAGTGTCAATAATTTTAAACAACCCAATGATAATGTGTTTGGTTTCCCAATTGTTGGAAATAAAATTAACAACAACAAAGATGCCATGAACTCCTTTCAACATCTTTAAATAAAAAATGTAGGCAATTTATAAATATAAGCCAATGTTGGTTTCACATATGTTATCATTGTTTTCTCCACCAATGCAAGTAACACTTATTCCACAAAAATTTTGTTGCACAAGAAAACCATTTGTGGCCATAACATATATACCAACCTTTGGAGCCAAATGGATTCCATTATCTTCATAGGTAGAAGGAAACCCTTTAATCACAACTAACATGACATCCTTTAGATAACCAACTGTGTTTCATGATCAATTTTGAATTGAACAAAAGCTATAAAAAACCAAAAAATGGCAACCGGGTTTATAGGAGTTCATTTATTGACTGGTTCACAATCCACTAGACCATTTGATGGGCACTTTGTTTTCTTCAAGACATATGTACTAATGAGAACAATGTGTTGAATATCAACATGTTTGTTCATGACTACTATGTGATTGTACTTATGATATCAATTGAACCTTTTGGTGACCTTGTCCGCAAGGATAAGTGTTAAAGGGTGAAGTTGTTGCCCCTGATCATTATCATCTTTCAAAGGTAAACTAAGGGAACAAGGTCAACACTTTATCACTCAATAGAAAAAACAACTACCCTTATTAGTTCATTTTACTACAAATAACAAACAAAAAGCCATACAAATGGGGCAAGGAAGAAGGTATAGGGTGTTGCCTTATTTGTAAGTTCATCTAAAGGAGTATGGGAAGCAAATAGAAAAAGGTAGCATGAGCAATGACCATAATTTGAGAGTAACAAATAGAGAAAGGTAGTATGAGTAATGACCATAATTTGAGAGTAACTATTGTACAAATTACTGTAGTGCCTTCAACATCCTAAATGTTGCCCTGGTGGGGTTTGTAGACCTCCTCTCGTACTGTTATTTTCCCACCTCAACCATTCCTACACGTCCTTAAGTGACTGTGTCATTTACTTGCAACACCTTGGAATACCTCCCCACTCCTGTTTACTGTTTGCAACAGATTACATCTACTACTAAGCAATTGCTTGCCGCATGTAATATTGCCTTTTGGTCTACATGTAATATGCTAGTGTACCCCCCACTCCATTCTCTTCTCCACCAAGTATTGGCTATTACTTATGGCAGTTAGTAACTTCCCATTCCAAAGGCCACACAAAGTGGTATGTTTTCTGTTTATATATTTTAAAACAAATGCAAATCTACCATCTCAAGGAGTACCCTTACCTTGAAACACCTCAAACCACTCTAATGAGAAAAACACACCCAAAAAGCCTCCATTTCTTGTATCATTTTCCATTAAAATTACACAAATACATATCCTCACCACTCTTTCCATAGTTATAGAACACACCCTCTTCTAGTTTCTTCGTTCCGAACCTCCAACTAGTAAAGTTTCAAATGCCATAAAAGTCCAACAACATCTCTTTTATTTATCCTTTTTAATAACTATCTCTCTCAAGTAGCTTCAAACCAGATTTGCAGTGTGGAAATGTTGCAACTAAGTAATATCTTCACAAGTTTTAAAAACGCTAACACTATTTGCATATTAAATTCGAAAATAGAACTTACAAAAATGATAATTACATGATATCGTAAACATAGGTGGAATTGTCCTACTTTCATCTATGGGAAAGATGTGATTAATTGATCTTGTTTCGAATATGCAACAAGGCATCACAAAAACACTTGCCCTGCCAACTGATGTTGTACAAACCTTTCAAATCCAGGGAAAATAAACGCTTCTGAAGGAGTCTACAGATTTGCAATGAACTTCACCATTCATCTTGATTTGAAAAGTAGTTGCATAAATTAACAGTAGAACTCTTAGACACGCACAAGGGTTTGCAATCTCGTGATGCTTTTGGGGCACGTTGCAAAGCTATAGACTCTCGTTGAGCAGCACCAACAACGACCGGATCTTCAAGAAAACAGAAAAAGGACTACAAAAACGATAGTCTATAGCTTTGCAATGAGCTCCAAATAAGCTCCACCATCGGGTTGGAAAGAAAGGTAGTCCTTATTGGAAAGCAGGTTGTGATTCTCTGAACAGTTCCAGAATCTTGTGAAGCTATTGGGAGCTCGATTGCAAAGCTGTAAACTCTCCTTCAGCATCCATGAAGACTAGGCCTTCAACTGGAACATACAGAAGCAAAGTGTATAGCTTTGCAATGAGCTCCAAATGAGCCTCACCATTAGCATATGTGTGGTACGTCGCATCCTAACTGCAGTTGCAGCTTCTGCAAGCCGAACAAGATGCAGGAGCACTAAATACTTGGAAACCTCTCCCCAAGAAACCCCAACATACCAAAATCTATCTTAACAAGACGTCAGAGACTAAGTAACAAAAAATACAAAAACAACAAGACGTCAGCGAGCTGAAATGACGAAGCAGCCATCCCCTTCCTAGATCACAATAACAATCACCATAACATAGCCCAACAGAAATCGACGAATGACCACCCAGTAAATAAAGGAACACAACAACAGCTATCACTATGGCCCAAACTTCTGAGCCGACCTCTTTTCTAAATTTACTAAAGACCGAAGACCAACACAACAGGACCATTGAGACGGGAGGGAGAGAGCCCAAGCAGACGGTTTCAGTCACCCGTTTTTCCATCCTGCTAAACAGATCCTCGAGTACCCAGACTAGCGATAAGGAAAACCGAGGCGCTGCTACGCAATCACCCATAAAGAGAAGCTATTTACAAACCTCATCCTCTCCTTCTCTCAAAGGCGCAAAACAGTCTCTTGATACGCCCTTCAGTATGCTCTTCCAAATCTGCAAAAACACTCGCAGCTGCACACAATTTGCATACTAAGTACTGGCTAGCCGCCGCCGCTTCTAGGTCTCATATGTCATCTTCAGGGAAACCTTTGATAGTCTTGCTGCGGGTGGGCCCAGAAGCTTGCCCTAACCCTAACCCTAACCCTAGATTCCTTCAAAGCTCTGTGGTGTGTCTTGAAGAATCTGTGGTATGTGTATTTTTTTTCTACTCTCTCCTCTTTGCCTGATCTCGATAGGTTCTGAATCCAGGAAAAAGATTCGGTGCACAGTTGTGCTGCGATCGAGAGTCTGACGATCTCGTGAAAAAAACCCAACCCTTTTTCAAGAAGCATATTACAAGGAACTGAGAGATACCAACTACTGTTGGAGATGCCATAGTTTGTTTTTCTTCTGCTGCTGCTGCCAGTTTCCGTTGGATTGTGGAGAGGGTTGGGGAGCTTGTCCGGTTGGTTCAGAGCTTTTTCAAAGAGCTGGTGCTGGGAGGAGGAGGAAAGTCCTTATGGTGCTGCAACAAGGAGAGGTGAAGGAGTGAAAAGAGAAGAAACAATGGAGGAGGGAAGTGCAAACATGCAGCATGTGGCTACTGTCGTGCAAGCTGCAGCTGCATCTGTATCGACTGCTTCCACCAAACAGAGAGTGACCATCTTCCAAGCTACCATTCCCTCTGTTCTTTTTCCCCCATCAGGTATGGAATGATGGATGTACCGACCACGTGCTTAATTTCTGTTTTCCTCTTTCAGTTTGGAGCAAGCAATTCCCAGCCATTTCTTCCTCTGTTGAATTGAATTTGGGAAAATTTTATTTCTGCTTCTGCAGGAGGAGGAAGGGAATGCTTCTCTTCCTTTGTGGGAGATCTTGTGGAATTGATTTTCTCGACTTTGTCACTCTATGATGACCGAGCATCACAAGTAGCTGTGGAGCATGTGATTGTCAAAGCTTTGAAGGAGGATGAGCCTGTGTTTGTGAAAGCATTTGCCAGTGTTCTTGTACAAACAGCCGAACGCATAGGCAAATCCAGCTCTGGGACTGTCCAATTGAAGCTGCTCAGATGGTCCTGCTTGCTCATCAACCACAACCCTGCAATTCTGTTAGCGAAATCTGCCTTCTTCCGCCTTGCTGCAATGCAAGGATCTTTACTCTTTGAGCTATCTCAGGGTAACACCACTGTTCGACTCCGACAATCAAGTCAACGCATCTTCTTGCATCTACTAAGTGAGGTACCTATGCAGATTGCATGAAGAAGATCACACTTCTAATCTGAACTATTCATCACTATCTGAGCTTAATTGTGTACTTCTCTGGTCACCTTTTCTTTCTCATGGATTTAGTTAACAACACAAGTTGGAAAAAGGTTTGAATTATCAACATTCTTTGCATTTTCCTTATCTGGAACAATACGAAGGTATGAACATGATTGTAATTCATTCCCTCATGTGGATTCGTACTATCATATTCAGTTTTTATAGGTTGCTGCTGAGGCACTCTTCTGGAGCTCAAAAGTGTTCTTTGGGTAGCTCAATAGTGAGCTGAATTAGTCTTTCTTTTGAAGATCAAATGGGGAGCTGATCAAATGAATGCAGGAATGCAATATACCTGCTCCTTAGTTTATGGTCCATTATTTTTTCTTTTCCATTGCCACATCTCTTGTTTTAGGGTTTAGGGTTTAGGGTTTCTTCCAATTTTCTGGTTGCTGATTTGCTGTTAGATCTGAAATCTTGATTCTAACCCAAGTGTTATTACAGTTGGTGGAAGGAAGATACTCATTGTTTTTCTTTCACTTTTTGGGATGTAAATTTTGTGTCTTGATTGTAAGATGGATTAACACTTGGTTTTTGTTGTCATAAAGAGATAGTTTTCTGTCTTGCTCCACTTTCCTATGAAGAAGAGTTCTTGTAAAGAAGACGCTCTCTTGTATGTAAAAATGGTGGATCTTGTTTCAACTTGTTTGCAGCTATCAGATCTTTTTGAGCACTGTGTAATTGTGCTTCGGGAGTCTGTGCTGAGCATGGAGAGTAGCAGTGGGCTCATCAGACTGCTTCTTTGTTTCTGTGTGCAAAGACCATCACTTCTTGAGCCTCATAAGGTAAATGCCCCCTTGTTTGCCAATTGACTCTTGGTTTTGTAGAATGTCTGTGGTCTGTTATCTATCTGATGGGAAAGTAGGTGTGCATAGTAGCATATCCTACAAGTTCGTGTTCTCAGGATTGCTTATTGACTTCACCATGTGCCCACATTGCCCAATGATCTGATGTTGATGTGCATTCAGTTGATGTGTGGCTCCCTCCCTGCACTAGAGAAGTTCCAGTGAAGAAGATTCCAGCAAGAAGAAGCTACAGGCATATGAACAAAGTGGGGATGTTGCTGTTGTGGTGTTTCCTGCAGACTGTATTTCTTGAGCTATACATCAAGCTTGTTCTAGGTGCTAGAGAAAAACCTTTGAGGGCTTTAAGTGAAGCCTTCCAGCCTCTCCTGCAAAGGTTGTCACACACAGAGTTTGGGACAACTGTTTTGCCCTCCGCAGGGAAGATGTTGAAGCGAAATCCAGAGATTGTGATGGAAGCAGTTGGCCTCCTCTTGACATATACTAGCCTAGACCTTAGTAAGTACACTGCAGATTTGCTACCAACTATACTGCTTCAAGCACGCCACAATGATGAGGCACGGCGCAAGGAGGCACTTGTCCTTGTTACCCAATTGGTCTTGCACTCCAGTGATCTTGATGCTGTTGCTGCAATGTTCCAGGCTGTCAAATCTGTCATGTTAGGTATGTTGTTTATCTTAACCTTTTGAAAAGTGTTGTCTGGATTTCTCTGCAATCTTGGAGTGTATTGTGCTATGCAGATCATTGTCATGGTCTGAAAGTTTTCCTTGTTGTTTTTCTCTTTGCTTCTTTGGGTGTTTTGGTTTTGTCTTCTTGGGTCATCTTCTCCTCTTTTGAGTTTTGTGGAGTGGCCAGCAGCATCATTGCTGAGCTGAGTCTTCCTATTACTGCTGCTCTTGGGACAGAAAAACCCAGTACATTGGTTGATGTGTGGTGTTGGCCTCCACCCACTGTTGGCAGTTGATGAAGTCAGCACAGATGATTATCACCATCATAGTTGCTGTCAAATGTCAATGAAAGAACATCATGTATTTGGCAGTCACTGTTGTTGTTGAAAACTCCTCCTCAGTTTCTTGTCTGTTTTATGGGGTTGGGGGATTGAGGAGGTGCCGGTGATGATGTGGAGGATTGTCTAGCAAACTGTTTTCTTGTCCTTGGCTGTTGTGCAGGATCTGAAGGAAAGCTTGTGCAAGCATACCAAAGAGTGGGTATGTTGAATACCATATCTGCCCTTTCAAGTGCACCTGGAGGGAAAGCTGTTGTTTCTCTTGCGTCAACAATAACCACATACCTTATGTCAGTCTACAAAGATGATGGTACTATCTCTCTCTCTCTCTCTCACACACACACACACACACACACGATCCTTACTGTTTCTCTAAATATTAATGCTCTTCCTCGTCAATGAAGTCAAATTCCATTTCTTTGGGTTTGGAAGTTAAATGTTGGGGTTCTATACCTTGATATGCTCTCTGTGCAGGAAATGAGGAGGTGCGGATTACAGTGTTAGCAGCATTGGGATCTTGGCTTGCCAGAGCTGGAGAGAGCATACCTGCAGACTGTGCAATCTTTTTCAGTGCAGGCCTAAAGGAGAAAGAAATGCTCCGGCGAGCCCATCTTCGTTGCCTCCGGCAGGCCTTAAAAAATCAGGACTTAGTGAACAAGGTCTCTCTATCATGTTTTTCTTTGATAATTGGAACTTTATGTTTTTTTATTTTTACAATTGCCCATTTTTGGTTGCCATTCTCTCATGCAACTAACCTGAGTTGCCTCACATGTGAATGAACATCATCTTGCTTTGGGGAAAAAAAAACTAAATTCAGCAGGATTGTTACTGTGTTTAGATGCAAAAATTGGTGGAGCCACTGGTACAATTGGTGAAGAGTGGTGCTACAAAACCAGCTCAGCGAATAGATGGCATTTACGCTCTGTTGCTAGTGGCAAAGATTGCAGCTGTTGATGTTGGATCAGGTGGGTCTACAGAGATTTACATGTGGTGTGCATCGCTGTCCTCTCTCATTCTTTACACCCATGTGTGTCAAGTCTGTTTAAGTTCCACAATTGTGGCAGTTTTCTGAACTTTGTTGTCTCTGCCAATTTATTTTTTGCAGCCACTGTTCTTGGTTGTAGTCTGAACTTCTGGCCATTTTGAAGTGGCATCTTTGTGCACAAGGTGGAGCTAGAGAGATTGTTTATTGCTCACTTTTGATGTGTTGGGTTGTTCACAGATGACATGCTCATGAAAGAGAAGATATGGAACATTGTGTTGCAGAAAGATTCAGTGCTACTCTCTCCTTCTTTGGTAAATTTTTTTTTTAAAAAAACAGAAATCCTCAAGATTGTACATTTGTTTTCACATTGCTATCTCTTCTCTCAAGGTAAGCCATGTTGTAATGGGTAGTGCTGGTGACCTGTTGCAATTGGTGTTTTCTGTAGGTCCCAAAACTGCAGGTAGAAGATTGTGTTGCTCTTACAGAGCTGGTGGAGGTGATTGTTCTACAGCATCCAACTAGGTGGATCATTGTGCTCTTTCTAATGAACTTCCGTTTGTTTTTTCTCATTATCCAAAACTGTTGCTTTTTTTCGTTTTGAATTTCTCCTCTAATAGTATTTGTGAGGTCTTGTCTGATATTTGATTTGATGTCTTGTGATCTGCATTTGAACAGGATGATGGCACATTCTGCTGGATTGGCTGATCTCTTCCAGGTGAACCAAATAGGCTTTTCTGCTTTGTAGCTTAAACTTCAGGAACTCTCTTGCCCCCATCAAAGAAAGAGAACAAAACTTATAGGTTTAGCAATTCTAGGGTTTAGGGTTTAGGGTTAAGAGGCAATTCTAGACTTTTATTTCTTTTACCTTGTGCTGTCGACCCTCCTGCTGTGTCAAAAAGATGCCTTTTAAAACCCTGACTAGAGATTAAGACCAGAAAAAGGGAACATGAAAGCTGTACATGATGATGATGCTGATTGCGGCTGCTGATTGCAGCTGCTGGTGAGTTTGCTTTGGCATCCATCATGGAATGTTCGGAAAGCAGCTTCATCAGTTGTGTCACGATTCCATTCAGCTGATCTGTCACTGTCAGAAGCTCTGTTTGAAGGCTTCTGTGCTTGGATTCCAGTGCTTGATGAACAATTTAATGCTTACAAGACCAGGTAAGTAAGTGTTAGTTTAGATTACAAAGTGGGTTTGTACCCTGATGTTCTGTAAGCAACTTTATGTTGGCCATTTTTGTTGTTGTTCTTGAAATGTCAGGAGTAGTTACAAGATTGGCAGTGTGTGAGAACAATGGCTGAAAGAGATTGTGGGTGGCAAAGCAATTACAGTGATGCAGTAGAGGCTGGAACAGACAGCAGTACTGTGCAAAGTGGTATTGCTGGGGAGTTGCTGGCAAAGGCGTTGATTGTGGTAGTGAATGCTGCATTGGCATGCAAACCTCCCATTTGCTCTCGCCTTTTCTTGTTGTGCCATCACCCCTGCATTACCAGGGGTCGTCGGAAAGACATCATTTGGAAGGTGGAGACTAACTTTATTTCTCTTTGTGCAATGTGAACAATAGAGTAGGGTAGTCCATTGACTTTTTTACTCTCATTGATTGTTTGCATGCCATGAGCTTGCTGGTGAATAAGCATCACCCACAGCATTCTACTGTCAGAATTAAGCTTTTCTTGCTTGCCCCATTTACAACTTTTTTCTCCTCACTTGCAAAAAATGGGTGCAGGCTGTGACCAAAAAACTGGAGAAAGAAGAGTTGAATGTAACCAGCATCCTTGCATTCAATCCTGCTGCTCTTTGTCAGGTGAGCAAAGATGTGCTTCCTTCCTTCAGCTGCACAATGATTTTACACTACCAAATGCTGCAATGGAAAACAGCTATGAAAACATAATTGAACGTGCATTTTGAACCCTAGACCCTAAACCCAACTTTCAAAACCCTCAAGAATCACACAAGGTTCCTATTTTTGAATGATCAGGTTGATGTGATGGAACTGCAGGTTCTACTAGGATCAAGTGGTCTCCTCAGTTCGAATGCTTCAGAGTCACAGGCTGCTCTTTCTGCTCTTGAAACAGCTATGCGAGTGTTTCCGAAGCAGTTCTTCCCCCAGTTCTTACTTGTATATATCATCACACTTCACCTAACTCGTTTTGCCAGTTGCAGTTGAATTACATGTGTTTATTGAACTGGACACATATAACTGGGAGGTCAAGGGGAGTTGGGAGTCAGGAGTCCCAGGACGGCAAGGGGAGTCAGGAGTGCCTTTTATGTCTTCTGATTGTCTCTTGTGTGGTCCAGTTTGAGCCTTGAATTGTTTCAAACACTTTGCAATTTTGTATGCTTGGAGGGACTGTGTAGAAACTGGACACACTTGGTGATCGAACTCTTCATGATGCTCTATCTCAAAAGGACATCAAGGTAAAAACAGTTTTCCTCTTGACATTCTTCAGGGTAGAGACCTAGAGCACGCAAAGTGTGCAAAGGTGTGTTTGCTTGAGCTTGGTTAAACATATGGCAGTAGATTGTGATGAGTTTTATGGCATCCTTTTTTCCAAGTTTGTTGTTATCATCCTCTAGGAGGATCCATGATACATGTGAGTATCTTCAAATTGGACAGATCTTCAATACTTTGGAGGGAGTGCTGTCCACAGAGCAAGGAGTTTATATTGCAGAAGTTGTGATGGATAGGAATGTGAAAGGTGCTCGGGGCCGGTTTAAGATGTATGACGATGATGAGGTTCCCCCCCTTCGTCCAAGCTCACTCACTATCTCTCTCTCTCTCTCTCTCTCTATCTATTTGAGAAGTTCAGATTTGCAGCTGAGTTCTGGATGCATGATAGCTTTCCACAGGGAATTTTTTAGGGTCTTTTAGGATTCTTTATAGGGAATTGTTTTTAGGGTTCTTCCCTGGTTTTCATATCTTCATGGGTCTTTCAGTTTTGAACATGGTTTGTTCATGACACCATTTGTAATTTGCTTTCCAGGAGGAGGTACAAGTGAAAGAGCCACTCAAGAGTACGCCCACTCAAAGGCAGGGCATTGCAAAGAAGGACACAATTGTGGGTGGAAGGAAAGACACCACAAAGCAAGTGAAGAAGACTGGTGAGTGCTCCAAGAAAGTAACAGTTCCTAATACCCAGTTCTCACCTTGGATGTGATTCATTCCTGTCTTGGTTTCAAGGTGAACGGTCTCTTCCTGATTTCCTGCTCTATGCAGTTTTAGATTTGTGGGTGGTCATGTTCTAATCCTCTAATGTTTGGCAGGGGAAGCTGATAAGGCCAAGTCAGCAAAAGAGGAAGCACGAGTGGCGCAGCTACGGGAGGAGGCAGCTATTCGTGCTAGAGTAGAAGTGATTCAGAAGAGACTCTCTCTGGTACTCCAAGCTTTGGGTACAGTTGCTGCAGCAAATCCTACATTTGCACATGAGCAACTGTCGCTCCTGGTCAGGCTTTCATCCTCTGTCCTTGACATTGTTTGTAGTCTAGTATCTGCACACAACAGCAATCGTCTTTTTGCATGTAATGTCCAGTCTGATATGATCAAGAATCATTGATACTGCTGTTGGATGACTGCATCTCGCAGGTTGATAGGGTGCTTCCACTACTCAAGTCAACCCTTGTAAGTTCTGAGGCATATGAGACAATGGAGAAGTTGGCTGGGTGTGTGGCAACTCCTTTGAGACATTTAGGACCAGATTTGGCAGCCACGCTCAGGATGGTGGCTCTGGCTTCAGTTTTAAAAGAATTGCAGACAACCCCCCCTGTAGCAGCAGCAGCAGCAACCAACAAAGGCAAAAGGGAGAATGAGAAATTGGGTGTGGTGGATAGAGTGGTGATGGGTCTAGTGATTGCCTGCAAGGATGGTCCACTTCCTGCCCCATCGTTTGCTCTTGTTTTCCCAGTGAGGACCCTTTCTTCTCACAAACTTCTGCCCCTATACCATATTTTGTGGTTTTTATGGTACTCTGAAAATTTCTAAGGAATACTTTTTGTGGTTTGTTCCTTGATTTGAAGGAGTGAAAAGAGTACCTCAAGAAACAAATGGTTTCACAGCTAGTTGTGTGACATATTTCCTGTTTGGACATTTGAACAGATTTTGGAGCAAACTCTGCTGGCACCAATGAAGACAAGGCTGCATGATGATGTTCTTGGGGTCTTAGCCCTGCATTCGTCCCCTTCCATGCCCCTGCCTCGCCTCCGCATGCTTGCTGTATGCCCCTACTTTCTTTCTATCTATCTGCACAGTGGTAAATTCGTGAGTTTAGGGTTTAGGTGTGATTTTTGTCTCTGCAAAAGAATCATCAGTTTGTCATGTTACAGAAGTCCATGTGTCAAGAACACAGAATCAACTGTTTCCAGCTGGTTGTAAGTCATTTCAGAATTGAGAAGTTAGAATTGTTGCCTGTTGTGGTTGATGTGCAGGTTCTGTACCATGTCCTTGGATGTGTTCCTCAGTATCAAGCTAGGGTGGTCCCTCTGTTGAATGAGCTCTGCAAAGGACTAGAAGCTGGTGACTTGGCTGAGGTCTGCACATTTGAATTTTTAGTGGTTTTCTATTCTTTTTTTTCCTTGCTGCAAAGCAAATATTTTTCCTGTGTGTCTTGAAGCTTGTTCCTGAAGATGCTTTCAGGAATTCCAATAGGAATCAGCAGTTGGGTTTTTCTTGACGGGTCTGGTGTGCCTTTCTTTGTGGTGGTGGCGGCGGTGGGTGCTGGACCAGGCATTGGGTGGTGTGTACTCAGAGCATGCACATGTACGTTGTGCTTGCTTGAATGCAGTCATGCATGTGCCAGCACTTAGTAAACAAGCAGCACCCCAAGACTCTAATGTTGCAACAACACTTTGGATTGCACAATATGACTCAGAAATGGTGAGTTCGTTTGTCCTCTTTGAGCACCAGAATTTTACTTTTATTTGAATTTTTTTTTCTACTGAGTGGATATTCCTTTATGGCCTCTGACTGCAGTTGAAGCTCTTATATGTTTTGGATTCTTCGCTTTTTTACCTGTGTTACTACAAATTTGTGACTTTTGCATATGATGATAGTCCAATGCAGAGATTGCCGAGGAGGTTTGGGATCTATATGGTCATGAGCTGGGAACAGACTATGCAGCAGGTCTCATAAAATTGCTTGCACATGCCAACTTTAATGTACGACAAGCTGCTGCTGAGGGCCTAGCTGCAGCAATGGATGAGAATAAACCTACCATGCAGGTATTGTTTGTCTTGTCAGAGCATGACCTAAGAGAAGAATGAACAAAGATGCTCTGAAGATTCTTGGATGTAATTTTCTCCAATGAGATTTCTCTTTTTTATGAGTCATGTCCTTCATTCAAGCTGGGTCATTTTGTGGGTGTTTTCTGTTTTCATCATGGAGAGCTGAATGTGTGTTCTTTTGTTCTTTTTGCAGGAAACATTATCCACATTGTTTACTCTGTATGTAAGAGAACTGCCTATTGGCCATGGTGATGTCGACCCAACTTGGCCTGGAAGACAGGGTGTTGCACTGGCATTGCGTGCAGCTGCTGATATCCTCACTGCCAGAGATCTTCCTGTGGTGGCAACATTCCTCATTTCACGAGCTCTTGTATGTTTTTCTCCTTCTACATGCTGTGTTATTATGATAATAATATTGTTGTTGGGTTTATTGAGTTTGATGCTCTTGCTTATGTTATGAGCCTCTAATAATGCCATTGCCACCTTGATGTCTTCAGGCAGACCCAAACCAAGACGTGCGCTCAAGGATGGTCGAAGCCGGTGTGGCTATTGTGGACAGACATGGCAAGGACAATGTTGGATTATTGCTTCCAATCTTTGAAAATTATCTCAATAAGAAGGTGCCCTAAACCCTAAACCCTTTTGCAAAAAACATAGCCAAATCAGGAAATCCTTCACCTTTCAGAGAACTATACCTGGAATCAAGAAATGGAGCTAATTCAGTTGATGGGTTATGGGTTTCTGCATCAGGCGGCAGATGAAGGGCGATATGATTTGGTGCGAGAAGGAGTGGTGATATTTCTGGGTGCTCTTGCTAAGCATCTGTCGTTGGTATGGAACTCATCCTACTTACAAACTGAGTTGCAGTTGCAGTTGGGCTGTACAGTTTTGTTTTCTTTTCCCTGGTATCACTATTTGAGCGAGCACTAAACCCCAAACCCTGAATCCTAATCCGTGAGCAACACAGTTTCACCCAAGGTAAGCAAAGACTTCCTTTGTGTACTGTTTTTGTCAAGTGTAATTTTGGATGGGAGTTTGTAGAGAATGTACTACGGATGCTGTTAGTGAGGAGAGAGATATGGGGTGGATGACCCACCAGGATGATGCAAAGGTTTCTGTGATATTGGAGAGGTTGCTGGAAGTGCTGAACACCCCTTCTGAAGCAGTACAGCGTGCTGTCTCAGATTGTTTACCACCACTCATGAAGTTCCAGCAGGTAACAGTGTCAGCTTTTTTTTTCCTCTCGTTGTTGCTTCTCTTCTTCTTCTTCTAAGGGGGGGCATGGTTAGGATCTTATCATCGCTTTTATGCCATGGTTTTTTTGTCAGTTCAGAAATTTCAATTTTATTTTTTTGGCCCCTGGCTTGGGTTGATGATGCATGCAGGAGGATGCAGAAGTGTTGGTTACAAAGCTCTTGGACAAACTCATGAAGTCAGATAAGTATGGAGAGCGGCGAGGGGCAGCATTTGGATTGGCAGGTGTGGTGAAGGGGCTTGGAATACCAAGTCTTAAACGATACGGGATCATGGATGCTCTCAAAGCAGGTGTAGAAGACAAGTGAGTTCTATGTGAAAATGGAAATGTTGTGCTTCTGTTGTGTAGCAAACCCTGAACCCTAAACCCTAAGCTACACCCTATTATATTTTCTTTTTGATCCATGATGACAGTTTTTGGCAATGTTTGTCTACTTTTTTGCAGGAACTCTGCTAAAGCACGTGAAGGAGCCTTGCTGGGTTTTGAATGTTTATGTGAAAAGCTTGGTCGCCTCTTTGAACCGTAAGCTTATCTGACCTGCATTGCTCAGTCTGCAGAGAGCTCAATCCCCTCTCTGAACTGTATTCATTCTTGTTGTGCCAGTTTTTTGCATTGTTTTGTTGTCGGGTTTTTCTCTGTGTTCTTATAGGGACATAGACTTGATTGGGTCTCATGGGGTTTTGACATCAGAGTTCAGACAAATCTAATACAGAAAAATGTGGGTGCTTGCAGGTATGTGATCCATATATTGCCAGTACTGTTGGTCTGTTTCTCAGACCCAGTTGTTGCAGTGCGGGATGCAACAGATGCTTCTGCACGTGCTATAATGGCCCAACTCAGTGCACAAGGCGTTAAGCTTGTGCTACCCCATCTGCTCAAGGTTTTTTTTGCCTCAAGTATTTCAAGCCAAGTCTGTGATGATGTCTACGCTTCTCTTTTCCATGAAACATTCCAACTGCATTCCTGCACCTTGTCCCTTCTTATTTCTTGAGAGATGCTTGCTGACCAATTGCAAGCATTAGATGACTGGGTTTAATTTTTAAACCCTAAACCCTAATGTTGCCTGAGCTTTTGGATCTGGTCTGCTTGGAGGTTGCAGGGATTAGAAGACAAGGCTTGGCGAACTAAGCAAGGCAGTGTACAGTTGCTGGGAGCCATGGCATTCTGTGCTCCAAGACAACTATCTCAGTGTCTTCCAACAATTGTCCCAAAGCTGAGTGAGGTATTGTAGCTGTGTTTTTTGCATGATTAGGAGGAAGCAGTGAAAAGTGGCCTCTGAGTCCATCCATAGCTCAAAATCCCATTCTTATTTTCCTTCTTGTTAATGGATGTGAGCAGGTTCTGACTGATACACATCCCAAGGTGCAAACAGCAGCCCAGACAGCATTGCAACAGGTACAGGCCTGCCCCTGCACTGCATTTTCAGCAAGGAATCAGGATGACCACTTTTTCTGCATCATAACATATGCTAATCAGTTTTATGTAGACACAATTCTGACCCCTTTTCAATGGGACCTGAGAAATTGACAGGTCGGTAGTGTTATAAGGAATCCTGAAATTGCTGCAATTGTGCCAACACTTCTGCTATCAATAGCAGACCCCAATGAGCACACCAAGACTTCACTTGACCTTCTTTTGCAGGTTTGGGTTTTTGATACTTTGCTGAATATCCATGTGTACTTGTGTGTTGCTCTTGCTGCTGCTTTTCTTGGCATTTACAGGTTGTGGGCTACATGTAGGATAGAAAGTGTTTGGTGACAATGGGGTGTACTACTATCTCTTTGATCTGTTTGGTTCTTCTGCAAGGCAACTCTACATGTGGGTGTGTAGCATATATAATCCCTAAACCCTAAACCTGGGACATTGGCTTCATGTCCTAGGATTCCTAAGCAGATGGGTATCTGATGCAAGCTCAGTAGACAATGGGTATTAAAGGGGGCGGTTCCAGATTATGAGATTGATCTGACATTTATCTGACATTGGTCTTCTGCAGACAACTTTTGTGAACTCAGTGGATGCACCATCATTGGCATTGCTTGTCCCAATTGTTCATCGTGGTCTGAGAGAGAGGAGTGCAGAGACAAAGAAGAGAGCAGCACAGATTGTGGGCAACATGAGCTCTCTGGTTTCAGAACATAAGGACATGCTCCCTTATTTGGGTTTGCTACTACCGGAGGTGAAGAAGGTAAAAAACTGTTGTTTTAGTTTATAGCAGAACTTGGTGTTTTACCAAACATTGACTTCAGAATCACCATGAGACCAACAACATACATCATATAATCCCTGTAAGAGTTTCTTATCAAATGTTCTTATTGCTGGAGTTAGGTTTTGGTGGATCCAATTCCAGAGGTGCGTACAGTTGCAGCAAGAGCGCTTGGCTCCCTCATCAAGGGCATGGGTGAAGAAAACTTCAAGGACTTGGTTCCATGGATTCTAGAAACATTGAAATCTGAAAATAGCAGTGTTGAGCGATCAGGAGCTGCTCAAGGTTTGAGTGAGGTGCACTTTTTTTCTATCCTGCAAAGTGGTCTGGCTGTCTGTCTTTTATCCAATGTGGTATGTTGGTTTTATTCGTTTTTCCTTTTGGACACTTTTAATTTTTGTTCTTTGCCCATTGCAGGTGTTGGCAGCATTAGGGACAGCGAAATTTGAGTCACTCCTGCCTGGTATCATTGCAGACTGTTCACATCCCCGTGCAGCAGTTCGTGATGGTCATCTTACAGTCTTCAAGGTGAGAAAAAATGTTCGAAATATGTGAGAAAGCTCTGAATGCTCATGTGCTCTCCTTGCAGGAAACATTCTTTGTTCACTTTTTTAAGACTCTTACAATGACTACTACTAATTCCCACATAAATTCTCATGTTCTTCAAATGTTGGTCTGTGCAGTATCTGCCGAGTGCACTTGGCCCTGTGTTTCAACAATATCTTCAACAAGTGCTTCCAGCAATTTTGGATGGTATGATAAAAGTCATAGTTTTGTAAATGTCAGTGTGACACCTTGTGAGCTCAAAAGAGACAACTGCCATACATCCATTTTTTCTTCTGGTAAAGTGTGATGGGTGTTCTTGCTTGCAAAAAACTGCTGTTCTACAATGCTGATTGATTGGGACAGAAACAAAGTGAATGGGCGGTTGATACTTGGCCATTTGAATGAATGCCAGGGCTTGCTGATGAGAATGAGTCTGTCAGAGACGTGGCTTTAAGTGCAGGACATGTTCTTGTGGAGCATTATGCAACAACGTATGTGGTCAATCCTTTATTTTTCCCAAGATTTGTGTACTGTATCTTGGTGTTTTCATTTATTGTAGCTCCAGAATCGGTGCTTCTGCTTCATAGGTTTTTTTTTGGTCAATACAAAGTGTAGATGTTTGTGTTAATAGTTGGGTAACAAGTTCTGTTTTGGCATTGGGTCTCCCCAGGTCACTTCCGCTTCTGCTTCCTGCTGTGGAAGACGGCATCTTTAATGATAGTTGGCGCATACGTCAGAGCTCTGTGGAACTCTTGGGTGATCTGCTATTCAAGGTTTGCAAAAAGTCTTTTCTTTTTCATAAACATTTCCTATTCCTTTTTCCCACCTTTTACATAAAGTATTTTTGTGAACAAGTTGAAAGATGCAACGATAATAGAAGAATACTGGGCAATCTTTTCTGCCATGATGTCATGTGTGCAGGTTGCAGGAACATCTGGCAAAGTGGTGATAGATGGAGGAAGTGATGATGAGGGTGCAAGCACTGAGGCACATGGGCGGGCCATAGTTGATGTGCTAGGTAGACAACGACGAAATGAGGTTCTTGCAGCTGTGTACATGGTGCGTTCTGACGTCAGCCTCACAGTCCGTCAGGTAAAACTTCTGGTCCTGAGAGGGTTAAACCCCTGGTGAACTCATGGGAATTATTTGGTCAGTCAGACACACAATTCGCGTCTGTCAATCAAGGCTTAAGAAGTTGGAAAAGGAAGTCCTTGACTTTAATCTCATCTGATTTGTGAAAATGTTGCTCACTCTCTCCAGGCAGCTCTGCACGTGTGGAAAACAGTAGTAGCCAACACTCCAAAAACTCTGAAGGAGATCATGCCTGTCTTAATGAGCACTCTGATTGAGTCATTGGCTTCTACATCTTCAGAACGGCGACAGGTTAGTGAAGATATACATCAACTAGAAAAAAATTCTGCTTTTCTTTTCCTTTAGAGGAGGAGCGGAAGTCCTTGTGTTTCACCCTTTTTCCTCCAGTTGGTTATTTGAACTGCATTTTACAATACAGGTGGTCGGACAATTGTCTCTTGGAAAGTAAATACCAAGTTTTCCCAACTGTTCATTGGCCCCCTGAAGTAAACCCATCTGTACTGCTTCTTCTGTCAGGTTGCTGGCAGATCTCTTGGTGAGCTAGTGCGGAAGTTAGGTGAAAGGGTGCTCCCATCCATCATACCGATTCTAGCCAAAGGACTGGAAAATGATGTTCCAAGCACACGACAGGTACAGACCCTCTTTCTTGTGTCTGACACACATTGTGATCATGGAAAAATAGCTACGAAAGAATAAACAGGTGTATACCATGAACCCTAAAACCTAAAACCTGATGAAATTGGGGTTTGGTCTTCTGCAGGGTGTTTGCATGGGGCTCAGTGAAGTGATGGCAAGTGCAGGCAAGCACCAGTTAGTTGTATACATGGGGGAACTCATACCCACCATTCGAACTGCGCTCTGTGACAAGTATGTTTGTCACACTGCTTGTTTTTGGGTGGTGATTTTTTCCTTACGGTCTTTCTCTATATCTGTCAATGTTGTGGGTCAGGGCTCTTTATGTTTCTATGTGTCTTCTGTAAGATCGTTGAAGAAAAGTTTCTTGCCTTTTTGCCAATGGTTTCTCTTTGCAGAGAATGAATGTTTTCCAGCATAATGAGGAATAGATGCAGAGTTTTGTGGGTTCACTTATGTTTTATTTGCAGAGTTGGGGAAGTTCGTGAGGCTGCAGGTTTGGCATTCAGCACACTTTTCAAGGTTATTTTCTTTTCTTTTCTGAGTTCTTGTTTGTTTGCTTTCCCTCCCTTGTCTGGGGCTCCCTTTGGATGAAACTCACAGGTCTCTCATCCTCACAGCACTTCGCGTAATCTAATTCCTTGGACTCAACTATGGATGACAGAGTGCAGGAATGCAAGCTGTTGATGAAATTGTACCTGCTCTTCTTCATGCTCTAGAAGATGATGATACATCTGCAACTGCTCTTGATGGCCTCAAGCAGATCCTCAGGTAATTCCTCGTGACAGATCCTTTCCAGGTGGCCTTTCTTTGTCTTTGCAACTGATATGCAGTGTTCTATTTTCTGTTTTCTCAGGTTTTGAATTCACAGAGTTTCCCATCATGCCCTTTCTGTTTGACAGAGATAGTATTGTGAGTGAGTAGTGTGTGTCAGACTTGAAAGGTCTTGTTCTAACCAGTACTCAATAATTGTCAAATGTGTTCCAGTGTAAGGACAGCTGCAGTTCTCCCTCACATCCTGCCAAAGCTGGTGCATCCACCATTGACGTATGTTTTTTTTTCTGACTGGATTTTGAGTTTTTCTGTCATGGGTACAATTACATAGTATTTTGCTTAATATATGGTGTTTAGAGCTTAGAGTTCAGGTTTAGGATTTAGGGTTTCGGGTTCTGATTTAGGGCTTTTTAGGGTTTAGGGTTCTTCTTTTGAGTACACTTCCAAGTGTTGTGGTTAACCTCTTCAATTGATTTATCTGCATGTAGAGCTTTCAATGCCCATGCTCTGGGTGCACTTGCCGAGGTAGCAGGACCTGGTTTAAATGTCCATTTGTCCACTCTACTACCACCCTTGATATTTGCAATGGGAGACGAAGATGAGGTGATGATGATTACTCTGTCACTACAACCAATTTTCCTGTGTGTCTGTCTGTCTGTCACCAGGCTTGTGATTCTGGAACATGGGTTTTCTTGGACATGGAGATTAGACCCACTTTTGTGCTTATGGTTTTGACTTGAAAGTGCACACTGTTGCAGGAAATTGCACCCTTGGCCAAACAGGCTGCAGAAACAGTTGTACTCGCAGTTGACTTTGAAGGACTTGAGTCTCTCATCTCAGAACTCCTTCGTGGCCTAGGAGATGCACAGGTCCATCCCTGAGCAGACTGCACACTTACTTACTATGACTACTACTGTATTAGTCTGTTGCTCTTATTGGGACATAACACTTTCAAGATCAAGTGTTTCTCAACATGAATGAAATTCTGCAGGCTGCTGTGAGAAGAGGGTCAGCAGACCTTGTGGGATTCCTCTTTAAGAACACAAAACTGGATGTGGAAGATGAGATCCCTAATTTGCTCTCTACCTTAATCATCATGCTCACCGACACAGACCCACGCACTGTGCAGGTTAGTTAAGGACTAGACTTCTCTTTTTGATACTGATTATCAATTTGTTCTCATTTGCCCCTGATGATTTTTCCTCCTGGCAGTCCTATACCCATTATGTTTTGTCACTGGGAAAAAACAGTGTACCTGGTCACAATTTTATGCAATAAATGGGTATTTTTGGGCCATACTGCTCATGGTGGATGATGGGTGGGTGGCACCTGTTGCTATTCCAGGCTTCATGGAATGCATTGGGAAGCATCACAGGAACCATTGCCAAAGAGAATCTGCCATCTTTCCTTAAAGTTGTTCGTGATGCTGTTTCTGCTGCCAAAACCAAAGAACGCCGGAGATCCAAGGTAGGAAATTTTTTGTATCTGGATAATGAGAATCAAGTTAACAGGGATCCAAAATCCATGCATTTTTGTCTTCCTTTGCAAATGCTGTTGAATCCATTGCTGAATTGAGAGGATGTAATAGAGTAAAATGTGTTCATAAAATCTCTGTTGTTGGTCATTCAGAATGTCAGAACTTTCGAACAGCAGGCACCTGATAATATATAAACTCAGTGTTCTTGTGGGTTTCACTGTAGTATTCTGTAACAGGTGGGCCGCAATTGTGTAGGGGGGAGCTATTTTGATTCCAGGATTTTGCCTCCCAAAAGCTTTGCAACCAGTGCAGCAAATCTACATTCAGGCAAGTAGGGATAACATATTGTGAGTTGGAGGTGCAAGCATTTTGTTGCTTCTTTAAGACAACATAGCTGTTCAGGTGTGGGTGTCTTTTTCTATGATACCACTCTCTCTCTAAGTACTCTCTAAGGGATTTTTGTGTGATCGGTGGCAATGGAAAGCAGGGTCTTATGAGTGGATCAGCAGAGCTGAGAGAGCAAGCTGCAGAAGGTCTGGGAGAGCTGATTGATGTGACAAGTGAGGCTGCCTTGAAGCCTTTTGTGGTTCCTATCACTGGGTATGTAACACAGACTCAGCCTGAGCTCTGTGGACATTTCAACATCACAAAGTCATTGTACAGCTCTCTCTGCCTGAATGGGTCATCATGTGTAATGACCACTGTCATCACTGCCATTGCAGGCCCCTGATTCGAATCATAGGAGATCGATTCCCGTGGCAAGTTAAAAGCGCTATTTTAGGGACTCTTGGAATTCTGATCAGCAAAGGTGGAATTGCACTGAAGCCCTTTCTTCCTCAGTTACAAACTACATTCATAAAATGCCTCCAAGACAACACCAGGTTGGTGATCTTCTAGTGAACACAGTTTCCTAGTTATGGTCATATTAAATGGCAGTTTGTTGTCAGTGTGAGATGTTCTTCTTATTGTATTATGATGGCGGCTTTGGTTTTGTGGTTTGTTGTTATCAGAGCTGTCAGGTCAAGAGCAGCTTGGGCTTTGGGCAAGCTCACAGGACTCAGCACTCGAGTTGATCCACTTGTTGGAGACCTTATCTCTGGCCTTCAGGTCCCAATTCTTACCCTGAAAACAAACTCCAATTTATTCCTTTGATGTGGCCAAACATGTTGTCGTGTTTCTTTTAGGATTTAGGTGAGTGGTTGAGAGGGTTGGAGGAAGTGACTATTTCTATGGAGAATTTTCATGTGCAGGTGGCAGAAGGAGGAGTGAAGGAGGCGATGCTGGTGGCATTGAAGGGGGTCATGACACATGCAGGAAAAAGTGTGAGTGCACCTGTTCTTGCTCGGGTGGTTGCAACATTGCAAGACTTACTGCCTTCTGAGGAGGAGGAAGTAAGGACTTTGTCAGCAACGACATTGGGAATCGTCTCTCAGGTTTGCCACACAGAAAAACACTGACTGGGTCCTGTTAAAATTGTCCATATGAGTATTTCTGTCACGGTTTCTTCTTCTGAGTCAAGGACAAAGCTTGATAGAGGGAAGGAAGAACTCATTTGAGTACCAGGTATGTGGTGTGCATTGTGCTGTTTCCCAGGGCTGACTTTCAAAAGTGGTGGGGGGATGGATGGTAGTATGTTGGAGATGCAGAATTTGGTAATCTAGTCCAGGTATTGTTGGCACCAGGCTCTTCACAAGTGTGGACACTTCGTCATGGCTCCACTCTAGCATTTGCTTCTTTACTTCGGCATTCCACTCTCCGCCTGTGTTCTTCAAATTCCTGGCTTTCATCAGTTGTCAGCTCTCTGAAATCCAGAGCCAAGGATGACAAGGTAGGTCATCATGTACACTACCATCAAAAAAGGGGTGGGTAATTGATTGCTCATTTTCCAATGCTCTCTGCCTTGGTACCACTGTCTCTACATTGCTTGACAGGCCCAGTCTGGCATCATCCACCATGTCTGGAAAAGTGTCTACATCTTGAGAACATTGTAACAGGTGAAACATCTCTTTGTGCATGGCAGGTGCCTGTGCGAGAGGGTGCCAGCAAGGCCATAGGAAGGCTGCTAGTTTATCAGAGGAAGGATAACTCTGTACCCTCATCTACAACTGAGTTGCTGCCTGTCTTGAGCATGTTGTTGACAGATGACTCTAGTGATGTGCGCAGGCGAGCTTTACGTAGTGTCAAGGCAGTAGCCAAAGTAAATGTGGAAGGAATGGTAGCCATAGTGGGTCCAGGTGTGGCTGACTGTCTCAAGGATAGTAGTGTACCTGTTCGCATGGCTGCGGAGCGGTGTGCATTTCATGTTTTCCAGCTTGCTCGAGGTACCAGTTGTAGTGCATTAATTACGCTTTTTCTTTTCTTATCAAATAGGGCTCAAGTTCTAATTGTTGAGTGTGAAATAGCTTCATGTAGAAAACATTGTAGAAATTCAACACAAAGTGGATTGTGTTCGGCTGTGGCAGGTACAGAGAATGTGCAGGCATCTCAGAAATACATCACGGGTCTGGATTCCCGACGCATTGCAAAGCAACCAGAACTCAGGTATATATGATTGTTTTATCTAGTAGCCTTATCTGCTGCTCTTTACACTAGCAAATTTCTGGTAGTTATATATAACCCAATGGCAAGGTTGTGCCCTCATATCTGAAACTGTTCAAATTGTGGGAAAGTCAATCCAGGTCAGGTTGGATTTGTTTTGTTGAGAAGGGAATGAGTGTGATTTTTCACTGTTTTATTTGAAGGATTTCAAATCGGATGTGTCTGCGTGCCACACAGTCTTGTATCTGATGCCTACCTCCACTTTGACTTACAGTGATGCCAGTGACGATAGTGAAGGCGACAACATTGCCTGATGGGAGTCAATTGCGGCACATACGTCAGGTGAAAAAAAACTGAGAAAAATCTTCAGAAAGCTGTTGTATCACCTGGTGGCTAACTGGTGAAATTTTCTTAGAGAGATAAGTTAATTGATGCGTAGAAGAGAAATGGCGGCAACTGTAGCCTATTTGTGCATGCACATGAGTTAATGCACGTTTGAATAATTTCTTTCTTAAGCTCCAATTTTTTTTCTACCGTTATTCTTATTATTGATTTTCAAAGTGGTGGCTAACTGAAGTAATGGCACTCATTGCTTTGTCTGCTGCATTCACCTCATGCAGAACACATGAGTTGATAAGTGAGATTTTAGCAGGGACTTGTGACCCATTTTGAGTCCTTTGCCAATTTGATAACAATCAAATGAATCAAAGGTCCACAATCTTCTATTGTCTGCAACCAATCATAGGGAGCAGCAGGATGCCAATAGTTGAACTGGGTTCTTAAAGTGTGTGCATGTCCATCGGAACCACTGTGCCGCACCAATTCTGCTGTTCAACCAACCAGCCATGCGAAGTGCAATCTTGGATCAGACACAAACACTACACCTGAGTCATAACTCTCTCTCTTTGGTGCCATGGTGACCTGATTGGGCCTGTCTTGTCTAGAGCTTCATGCAAATCGCCTTTTGGGAGTGTACAAGCCTTGCAGACCTGACAAAGGTCACGTAATTGGATCTTTTTCCTTGTAGCCTTGGAGACCCGACACAGGTCACATTCTTGAATCTCTGCCTTGTATCCATGGGGAGCTGATATACAGGCACATGTTGCTTACTTTGGGATAACCAACTAAGTGGCAACTTAGTTCACAATTGGAAATCATGGTTATGCTTCTTTGACCATTTGTGTTTGCAGAACTGAGATGGCATTTATGATGCAGCAACAAAATGCACATCTCGTGGTAGAAGACAGGTGCACCCTAGGCAGTGTTACATCTAGGGAACTGAAGCCTTGGCTTCTGGCCTTTGCAACCATGCAGATGATGCCATTGAGGTTCTGCACTGGACCAAGTGAGATTCAAAATTGCAGTAAGATTCCCATGAGGCCTGACTTTCCACCATCATGGTTTGATCCCTGGTAGCATCCACAGGAATGTAAAACGCCAGCAATTCTATTGAATACACAATTTTGAGCCTCAGGTTGCAGACCTTGGTTTCATTCATTTGATTTCAGGGCTTGACTCCCAGTTTTTCTCATTCTTCCTTATATGCACATTGCATGACTCGGCTCCCATGCACAACATTAATCAGACAAATCAATTCCTTGTATGAAATTGGAGCAGAATTCACACGCACAATGTCTCATTTTGCCCTGTTTGCACATTTTTCGGAGGCACTTATACTCTGGCAAGTTTCTCAAATGTCCTACAATCTCTCCAAGGATGTTTGTTTTCTAGGCCAGATAGAAACTAGAACCCAAATGCATCAACCAAAGTGCCATCTTCACAGGTTTCCTGTCAGCATGGAAGAAACTGCTTGGGAGCAAGTAACACTGCAAGTTTGTGTGCAAAAACAAAACACACAAGATTTTGATAATCAATATGATGCAGCATATTCTCCATAACAGCACCAACACCACTCCTGAGGTAGTTCCGATCTTGTTCACGGTTCACAGTTGTTTCAAAACATGGTTGAGGTAGTATCAACATGCCAAGTACACTGGCAGAGTAGTAACTCGCTGAGGAGTGACACATCTCCCAGCAACACTCTTCTCAAAAGCTGGTTTGCGACAACTCTTCTGAACTTCCTTTAGTTATGTAAAATTTGAAAAAGCAGAACTAAAACTTGCAGTCCTGATTGTAATGTTCTAGTACAGATGGCAATGAGATAGAGATCTGGCATATGTGCTGTGGGGGGAAGAGAGAGAGAGCTCATGTCAATCTCAAGGTGGCTGGCTCTTGAGCATCTTCGAGACATTGATGTCATGATTGTCAAAGAAAGCTATGATGAAGAACTCAGAACTGACATGTAAGCTGATGGGCTTTGGGTTTGTCTTCATTGTGCAGGTAGAGAGGGTCATACACAGCCTTCAAACTGATCTGAAGACTGATGATGCTTCAGTATGACAAATTATAGAATCAGATCAAGATGGATTTTTTCCAACCCTGAAGGAGCTTAAACCGTATGCTTTGAAGATTGTCGAGTTTGAGCTGAATTGCCTCCAGGGATTTGGTGCTTTGAAGATTGTCAAGTTTGAGCTGAATTGCCTCCACGGTTTCGTTCCTTTGAAGATTGTCGAGTTTGAGCTGAATTGCCTCTGGGGATTTGGTACTTTCAAGATAGTTGAGTTTGAGCTGAATTGCCTCTGGGGATGTTGTCACAATGCCAGGCTGCAGTTGGAACACAGCTCAAGCAATGGCACCAGGAACACTTCTTGTTGGCATCCACACCAGTGTAAAGAGAAAGAAAAGCACCAGTGAAACCAGCCACTTTTAGCAGGGATGATGAGATGAAGAGCACATACTGATAAGCTTTGTGCCAGTGTTTTTACAGGCAGATCAACCTCGATGCATAGAGGAAGCTCATCATGACACATCCAACCATACTGTGGCTTCATCAACAGCAAAAAGCCAAGCAAAAACCCAGAAAGGAAACCACCAATGTGTGCAAAATTGTCAACAAAAGGAAGCAACCCAAGTCCAAGATTGACAGCAACAAGGATGATGAGAGTGCAGAGAGAGCTCCACACGTGCTGTAGTAAATTGGTGAGTTTGTGATAATCTCGGAGACAGATCCACCAAGCAAACCAAACAAAGCTCCTGAAGCTCCCACACCAATCTCAGCATTCTCAAGGAAGAGGGAAGAGAGCAAGCTTCCCCCTAATCCTGAAATGAGATACCAGCAACCCAATGTGGAAAGCTCCAAATTCTCTCCCCATTTGCACACTGATGAAGATCAAGGCTAGCATGTTGATGGGCCAATCAAAATGGTTCATTGAAATTTTTATTTTATTCTATTTTTAACTTGGGAGGCACCGCATCTAATTAATGCAAAGCAGGATAAGTACCCCCAATTCACATAGATTGGCTGGATAATGTAGGCCAGGTGAACAACATTTACACCCGTACTCACTACCTTCACCTTCACCTTCTTGAGTGAAGGCTTTTGAAGGTTATATTTAACCCAGGAAATGTTAAATTTGGACTGAAAAGACAGCAATGTAGTTTTTAAGGATTATACATTTACAGAGTTAGAAGCAGCCCAACAACTTTCTCTATTAAAACTCCAAAAAATGTTGTTCATATGTTGTAATACCTTTTCAGGTTTGGCAGTAATCAAAGTATTTGTGCAAATGTCACATTTTTTAGAAATTAAGAAATTAATCTCAAAAATTAAGAAAATTACAAAGGGAAGAAAAAATAAATAATGTGGTGGAAACCCAGCACCTTCTTACTTCAAGCCAGTCCACCATTGAGATCAGGTACCCAATAATTGAGAACGTTTATTTATCCTATAATTTGTTGGAACATTATTTTTCCTCATTTAAAAAAAAGGGGGGGGCAATAGAAAATGTTGTAAAAGGTCTCATTATGTTAGAGGTTCAAAGTGTAAAGAACTCAGCAAATAAATTGCCTATATTTATTGCTGAAATTTCATAAATTATTATTTTTATTGTTGAAGTGGACTTTTAGATTTAAAATAATTATTTGACACCTAACTCCTGAACCTGAAAAAGTACTATGGTATATATTTTCAACATATTTTTTGTGTGTTTCATATGAGTTTCAAGAGAATCCATAATTATTTAACACTAGTGACCACACACACCCAATGTCGTACCCAATGTCGTGGAAACAAGATAATTTCCAAGAAAAAACAAGTCCCTCACTATAATCACAGGGTGTGCACCAAGAAAATATTGCCACTCATACATAATTTGCCAAAACATGAAAGTAAAAATTTCAAAAATTGCCTATCAATTAGCATGCATCATCAATGTCATCTTCTTCCATGACTAGAGGAAGAAACACTACAACACATCTCAATGGGTTTTGTGACTCGGCTTGTTACTTACAACTTGGGTTTTGCAACTAGCCAAATCATTAAACTTGGGTTTAGCAACTTGGCTAATTGCTAAATATTTCAAATTACTAAACCCAAGTCGCAAAACCCAAGATGTGTTGTAGTGAAACATCTTCCCACCAAAAACTTACGTGGTTTTAAGAGGTAATTCCATGATGGAGACACTAAATAACCCCTAAGAAGCTTTGTTCAAAGTCAATCTATGGACTATTGCATGGTTTTCCACAGTACATAGGGATAGCACACCAGGTGATCGCAATGCCAAGCCAGCAATGCTTACAACTCATGTCGGGTGCAGGAGCTGGCAAAGTGTATTTTGCCACTGTGTGAGAACTACATGGTGGTGAGCCAGTTTGCTGAAGCCCAGTCACATTTCAAGCACAGGTTGGTCAATCATGCTTTCACAGCTCCCTTAGTGAGCAAATTCTACAGATTTGTTCAACCTCATTGTATTGCCATTTGAATTTGTAAATTCACTCTGGAACAATGTATACAGAAGTCTGGCTTCTTTTGCAGTTCCCCGTTGTCTTGTGCATACTATCTTTATCTTTTGAATTAATTTCCTTGTAGTGCAGCTCATTACTGTAACATGCCCACAAAAGATTCATTTTCATGCTTCCTGATGTGCATTGGGGTCAATTGTTATGGTACCAAGTCCCTAAAGGTGCAGGTGACTGTTGATATTGTTCTTTTGTGTCTTCATGGGTTGAGTCCCCTCTTTTTCCTGTTCACTGATATGTGCTGTCACACATGTAGTCTCTGTAACCTTAGTAAAGGGTAACATCTTGATTCTATTCAGGTTGACTAAAATTTGTAAGTACAGAGATATCTCAATCCCGATGAAGATATTTGGAACTTGCATGGAGATTGACTTGCCAGACTATGTGTATCCTTTTTGATGTTCAAGTACTGAATGGTAGAGTGATGTCATAGGACTATCATGCCATGGTGGCACAACTTGAGCATTGGTTTTGGTTGGCACGCCTTTTACTTCAAAGATTTATGGTTCTTCAGTCGGTAATGTCTTCAATCTGGAGTCTGGTTTTTCACTAATATGTCTGTGGCTCTTTGAATGCTGAGTAGGACTTTGCACTGCATCAAAGTTTGTGTGATAGATGAGGTACCTGCAAAATTCATGCTTCACACTTAAAGGAATACTTCTTTAATTGGAAGAGAGAGTGAGATGGAAAATTGTTGAATGCCTGAGGTTTCTGGAACTGCAGCCAATGATTGCTGCCATACAAGCACTCACCACAAGTGTAACTTAAGGCAAGTACACAAAATGCCTCAGGGGCTGCAATATTGAATCTGTTGCACAGTCATGTAATCTCTACATTTCAGGATCATTGTGCGATCAATTGAGAGACCTACATTCAAATCTCCTTGCATTCCCTGCAAACAAGACATTTAGAGGTTGTTAGAAGGGCAGGGGAAGAGGTCTCCAGATCTAAGTGCTAACTGAATAGAATCTTGGGGTTTTGCCAACATGTGTCATGTCCTTTCTAATAGGCTACAGCCATGGCTGGAGACAATGCTGTCAGGGCTTTGCTTCAGAAGCTTACACATGCAGCACATGCTCCTTACTGGTATTTGTCTCCAGGTTCACAATTGTGACTGTTACTTGTTGATTGTCATACGATTGCTGATTGCAGTTAAAGGCAGAACTCTGAACTTTGCAAAAGTTTTCCGTAAAAGGGGTTGCAATTTGATCCTACAAATGTTCTATGCTTGTACTGGGGTTTGGAGAAGGTGGGTCTATCAAGGTGTGATTGATGATCCTTATGGTGAATTCTTGGTCGATGAGAACAAGTCCTTGCAGAAGGTAATTGTAAAACTTACATTGTATTGGGAATCCTTTACCAGCCACAGTGATGGGTGGAATCATATTGGCAGTTTGACTTGATGGGCAGGCTGTGATCTGTCAAGCATTATTATTTTGTTGATCACATCTGTATCAGTGCTTGTGAAAATGAAGATTCTTTTGTGGCAAGCAGTGTAGGAAAGCATTCTTACTGAAGTTTGTGCCTTTCTGCAGCTACCTGAAAGGCAATAATTGTGACAATTGAGAAAAATATGTTTCTTGAAATGGTATTTCCATGTACCACTTCATCATCTGCAATTGTTTGGTTTGTGAAGTGCCAAGTAATTGTGACATGGTATTTTCTTGTGGAATTCAGGGTGATTTTCTGGTGCACTATCATGGATACTGCATGAGATGAGCTTGCAAAGAGGCCCTCTGCATTGTCTATGGAGAAGCTTCAGGTGAGGACTATAGACCCTCATGTGTTGTGTATATTAACATGAACACCATTGCCAAGGAAAAGGAATGGGCATGTTGCAAACCAGGTTGTATGGCTACTAGCTGCAATGGGTGCAACTTGAGCAGTGGTGTGATGTTGTTTTGAGATACGAACCCTGTGATGCACAGTCATTGTTGGACTGGCTTTGAGAACGTCAGTTGCTGCATCAGACCCATACCATGAAGATCTCACATGCAATATCGTAAGTATTTTTCTCCCTTTGCTTTCACAAGTTTTTTGCACTTAAGGTGTTAGCCTGTTATGTGGCCTCTGACTACTTAGACTGGGAATGTACAACTATGTGAATAGAATTGCAGGGAAAGAATTTTGTATTTGAAGTGAAGGTAGGACCCTGCTTACTTAATCTGTCCAGTAGTGATTCTCATTTCTCATGATTATGTTTGAGATAGCAGGAGAGATCAACCTTACTGAGACAGCTGCAGGATATTGGCCAGAATGGGGCAGGCCCTGCTCATTGTAACTCTCAACAAATAGGGTAGATTCAAGTGATGCCAGCAGTTTCCAGGGCATGGCATCTGGAAGCATAACTGGTCTGGAGACGTTCACTTTAGACTACAAGGTTAAGCATCAAGTCCAATCCTGTATCTTCAAACAAAGTTTTAAAGTAGAACAGAAGAAGGAAGTGGTCAATTAGCAAAGACAGGTCAATGAGGTAGGAACAATGCATGGGACGCTTACCTGTAGTAGTCATACAGGTGTTAGTGAAGGTAACAATTGGATATTGGAAGTGATAAAGAGAATGGTTGTCATTTTTTTCCCACTTTTAGATGAAGGTGATGGTCTGAGACTTTGTCAGAGGCCCTAACAAGGTTATGACTGCACTCATCCTTGCTGTGTTAGTTTGGTTTTGCTGGAACTGACAGAACAGTTTTCTCAAAAGTTTTCCTGTAACTAGCTATTCAATGTCATAGATACATGTTCCCACTTTCAGATACAAATCATGGAAATGGTGCGGTGTTACAGGAACCCTCTAGCTGGTAGAGACTCAGTGGATGAGGTTGACTTGTGTTATAGGTGAGGTGACCACTATCTCTGGTCATTTGAAAAAAAACATTGACCAAATATCAGCTCATATTTCGGCATCTCTTTCATTGTAAGCAATTGAACGTCAGCTGTGTGCCACCTGGCAGTTACACCAGGTAGTCATCTGTTTTCATGAGCCGTTCTATTTGTTTGCCAGCTTTGTATGTTATTACAAAGAAAGACCTTGCAGAGAAAGGAGTTGTAAACGCTGTAACTTACTTGGTGATTTATTTTGCAGTCAGCTGCTTGCTCATTCAATTCCTTGGGTACAGCTATATTGTGGTCATATATTATATGCCTTCACATGCTACACTTTTTACAAACCTTTGAACATTATATGACTTTCGAAATTTGGAGCTAAGCTTACTCTTTTGACTGCCATCTTCTATTCTGGGTGTGGAGAATAGCACAGCAGCTTTCTGGCCTTCTGCAAAGCTTTCCATCTGGGTTGGCACAACATGAGAATTGGGATAGAACTGAAAAGAGGAATAGAGAAAGCATGCAAATTATCTCGTAGAGAGGTATCTGTGATCTTGGCTTGTCTTTTGTGTTGCCATCTTGTAGTTTGTCTGGATCTGTACTGGGCTGGTTGATATCAACCTTCATGCAGGGGACCTTGTTGGATAGATGAAGTTGGATGTGGTCATGAGAGACAAATAATCCTGCATCAGAAGTCTTGCAGTCTGGTTGAAGAAAAGGCAAAGCAAGGTCTTTTTGTTGAAGGCTGGTTGAAGAAGTGTTTAGACTTCTGTATCTTTCCAGCAAGGAACATGCTTAAAGGAAGTTGATTGGTATTTTGTACAGAAGGTGGAGAAGCTGAAGTCTATTTATCTACATTATGCAATTGCAACTCAATGGTTAATTCCAGCCATGTTTTGAGGGGAAAGTGCTAGCTCCCAAGAGCCTGCCTTCAATGGCAACAAAGCAGCAAAGAAAGGATACAAATCACATCAGGCAACTAAGGTTCACCCAAGTTGGCCAAGGCAAGCAGCAGATGACATTAATTTCAAGACTACAGTAGGGTAATGCCTTGGAACTTCTTCCCCCATCTGAACTGTCCATAGGAGCTGAAGGAAAGGTGCATGCATCTGTTGAGAGAAAGTAAGAAAAGGCAACACAGAAGGTGGGTTTCACTGGGCATTTGTGCAGGAATCTTGATGCAGAGTTTATCAAAGAGCTGAAGTCACTTGTTGGGCTACTGAGTAATGGGTCACAGACGGAGCCATATTTGGCACATCTTACCTAAGGCTTACAAGCAGTGGAACAGGCAGCCTAAACTTCTTTGCATCTCTGCATCATCATCTAGGAAAAACTGCATACATGACACCACTGCATGGTATTTTTGGACATCTTTGACAGGGACAAGGCATGGACCATTACACTAGGAATTAGCTGTGGACTCTGCAACTTATCATCACAATAACTCTTTAGACTTTACAGATATAGTTAAAAGGCAATGGACCCATTTGATTGCTTCATTGAGGACCCATCCACATTGCTGAGATCTCCAACCATGTTTCTCTCGTTGGTTGACAGCTTGTTGCTTCTTGGGTCAGGATTCAATTGATCATGAAGTTCAAACCAGGATATTTTTCTTTCAGCAAAGTCAGTTGGGAAATCTAAGATGTTCAAATACACAACATACTTACAAGATGATAATACTTACTAATTGATCTTGTTGGTGTTAGTGCATACTAAGATTGACACAAAATGCTTTGGAAAGTAGCAATGGTCGTCTGAAGGAAAACATTTCATATGCTTTCAAATCAATCATACTTCTGAGAGATCCCACTCTTCACCCAAATCTTCTTAGGGTCAAGTGCACTTTCAAATGTCCTCAGAGATTCCACCCTTCACCCTAAGGGGCAATTGCTCTTTCAAAATGTCTTGAGAGATTTTGTTCACCCTGACTTCTCAGGGTCAATTACTTGTCCAAATGTGCTGAGAGATCCCGTTCACCCTGAGCTTCTTAGGGTCAATTACTTGTCCAAATGTCCTGAGAGATTCTGTTCACCCTGAGCTTCTTAGAGTCAATTACTTGTCCAAACGTCCTGAGAGATTCTGTTCACCCTGAGCTTCTTAGGGTCAATTACTTGTCCAATCGTCCTGAGAGATTCTGTTCACCCTGAGCTTCTTAGGGTCAATTACTTGTCCAATCGTCCTAAGAGATTCTGTTCACCCTGAGCTTATTAGGGTCAATTACTTGTCCAAATGTCCTGACACTAACTCCATCCTTCACCCTGAGTTTCGAAGGGGCTCTATCAAATTGACTCGAGAAATTTCCACCCTTCACCCTAAGCTTCTTAGTGTCAATTGCTCTTTCAAATGTCCAAGTGATCCCCCCCTTCTACCCTAAGCTTCTTAGGGTAAAGTGCTCCTTCAAATGTCATGAAACATTCCGCCCTTCACTCTGAGCTTCGTAGGGTCAAGTTCTCTTGCAAATGTCCTAAGAGATTCCACCCGGAGCTTCTCAGGGTCAATTGCGCTTGCTGCACGCCGTTTAGGGTTTGTAAGCTGCTTCTGACTTAAACCTCTCTCTCTCTCCCTCTCTCTCTCATTGCATGGCAAGGGAAAATGTCAATTTCTTAAGATCGAGAAGCTCATCTATTTGCTTTGGTGTACTGTTCTCTCATCTCTTTTTCCAGAGAAGCGAGCGGAGATTAGTTGTAACAACGGTTCACTGACGACACGAAAGACTGTAGTCAGAAACTGGGGTTTCTCTCTCTTTTATCTCGAAGGTTAGTATGGCAGGTTTGATGTTGGAGTCCTTGTTCGAATGGAGAGATTTTAAGAATAATCTGACTCAATGATTTTTAGGTCGTATGTACTTCAGTGCTAAAAACTTCGAATCTTGGGTTGACTCCACATCCCACATATTTATTGATTGTCGCAGGAAAGTTGCTCACACGTAGACAACATGTCCGTCTTTCCTTTGCACATACTAAGGTTTTTTCATTCTGGATTGGTTTTTCTGTGATGAACGATAGCAGGAGTCAAATGGTGACTGAAAAATTCGCTGTGATCTTTCGCTTGTTGCGTGCAGTGACTGACGTTTAGGGTTTCTGGATCTTCTTCACACACTCAAATTGTGATGGCATTGTCACGGAATGCAGTTTTGGCAAGTGGATTGGCGGCATTTGCAACTGCAGGACTTCTATTTCCAGTCTTTCTGAGGTATGTACTCCTTTTCTGTTCACAATTTACCATACATCTCCAGTTAATTCAAGGATGTTAGGAAATTCACCAATTAGAGTTTCTGGTTTCCTAATTTCTCCTAGAGCATCATCCTAGACCACTCTTTGTTCATCTAGGTTAGGTTGTGGACAACTTGCAATTCTAGGGGAGGCAAGTTCCATCACAGGAGGATGAGTTCTGTCATTACTCAATCATTTGGTGTAACTATCATTATATGTAAACTTTGCTGTAATTTACACTACATGCATTGCCTAGTGTTCAGCTTCCATACGGCCATCAGCTGAAACCTCCTTTGTGTTGGTTCATCTATGGTTTGTAGTACCATATAAATCTGAAGCAGTTCTGCAGTTTGATATTTTGGAAGCTAAAATGTGACCATAATGGTGCAGACATAACAGGTTCTTAGGTACTACTTATGGTATATGAGGTGTAAATAGAAGATTGTGGCCACAATGGGGTAAAATTCATCTTTGTGGAGGGATTTTTGATCTGCAGTACGATGCAGGCAAAGCCCATGATAGATTCCAGCAAGGCCTTGCCACCTCAAGCTATTATGAGGGGTCCATATATCAATGCAGGGTCTCGTGATGTTGGGCCTGATCCATCTCACCAACGTCCAACAAAAGCTGCTTAAACTCTCTCTGTGGAACTGTCACTACTTTTATCAGATCCAAGCTGCAGCATAAGGTATGAATGCCCTTGGTCTGATTGTTCTATTCTATTTGGCTGTATTTCATTGTTGGACCCTGTCTTTGTCAAGCCCCTCAGAAGAATGGGTGATGATACTGTTGTGAGATTTTCAGGTTTTTCTATATTTGCTGAACATGCTTCACAGCTGACCACCATGTTGTAGCTGGGTGGTCCTTGAGCTGATAAACTGTGGTGTCTCTACTGATGCAGTAGATTTGCAGGACATAGAAACTGGTATCAAGGATGACACTTTCGGAGCTATATCAGGCTTTCAATTGCAGCCCTCTTTAAGCATTATGGTTGCACAAGCATCAGGCACCTGCAAATTTCTATGTGTTCCTTAGCTCTTTAGCTTTACAGGGGAACTAATACAGG
>Ga0209208_10000593_pt1 | contig 47673 bp, 35 predicted proteins | sample S1TSphfallax_3_FD_187694 | JGI IMG/M metagenome (GOLD analysis project Ga0209208, IMG submission 187694) | Host-associated microbial communities from peat moss isolated from Minnesota, USA - S1T2_Fd - Sphagnum fallax MG (SPAdes) (version 2) | ecosystem: Host-associated > Plants > Peat moss >...
GCCAACTACTTGTACAATTGATGTCATGGACCTGGTATCAGCCTTGCTAGGAAATCAGCAATTGAATCCAAGTATCCTGCCACCTGCCAAGCATAAGCAAATGATTCTAAATGGAAAAACATTTCAAAAGTGGCACAACTCAAAAGGAAGAATGAAATTTGGTCAAGCAGGCCTGCATGCTTTGAAGAGTTGAAGTGTCTGACAAATCCTTGAGCAACATTTTTCACCTCATGGTCATGGTGATTCACAATGTAAGAAGAGGAAACACAGAGTCTGAACATTTTGTTAACATTCATGAAAATGTATATGCATGGTTAAGAAAATTTACCTGTTCTGGAATACTGTTGCCTGTATATCCTTCTATAATAATGGCAATTGTCAACCCTAGCACTGCCCATCCACCATTAATTGCTTCAATTTGTTGCTGTCTCTACATTCAAGAAAACAGCACCAAATAAGAAAGCAATTGCTTCATTCAGAAGACTAAACCAGCATGCACCATCTGCAGATCCAAAATGGAAGAAATCTCTTCTCATACTAGTGAAATTGCAAGTCCTCAAGAGCAAATATGCATGTTAAGAGTAGCCACACACTGGTAGTGAGAAAAACCTGGAGTGCTGCACGAGCTTGTAACAGTTTCCATTCTTCTGCAGCCAGTCTTTTGGCCTCCAATGGATCCACCATGATCACCTCTTTCGTCTGCTTCCGAGACCCTCGAAATGTGCCATTCAACTGTCCATAAGCTCCAACAATATCCACAACTTTAAGAAACCATGAAGCTATAAGTGGACATTATACAATTCTATAAGAGAACCCAGGAACAACCAGTGGCACAACACAAGTTCACAACCTACTGAATGAAGGATACTATAACCAACTACAGTACAATGGCCTGCACCAACCGCAAACCTACATTTGCTATACCCTAAAAATTCTGATATGGATACTGCACTCAATACAGTACTGCTTATTCTCAGAACTTGACCAAGGCAAATACAGTATTGTTCATTATCAGAACTTGACCATGACCTCCATATGTATGCAAATTGAAAAATCTAGTTCAGATATGAAATTCCTTATGTATGCAATTGGAGAGATGACTGGCTTGCAGTGCATCATATTCTATAACTGTCTACACTACAAGCTCTCTGAAATACAGGGCAGTCTAGAGAAACAGGGGCCACAACAAAAGTTTCCTACCAAACCCTAGCTTCAACAGATCTCTGTTCATAACAGGCTTGAAGAAGGAACAATTCTGAAAGTCTGTGAGATGTTTCTGAAGAGATATATGGTGGTGAATTACTTCCATCCCTCGTAAAGTTGCAAATCCAAGTGAGCCAAAAAGCTGAGTTGGAGAAACCATAGTCTACTCTAAGGGAGAAAGAGAGAGATACATACATCAGTTTCTGCAACGGCGTGAACTGCCACATGCTTGATTTTCTTCAAAGGTCTGCTTTGACCTAGTCCAGAAACTTTCCAGGCTCCAATGCTGCTGCTGCTGCTTGAACCTAAATTTCACGAAACCAACAGTTTTTCGTAAGAACTGCAAGTGTACCTTTTGTCTTAAACCAGAAAATCCTCCAAAGAACCCTCCTCTCGCATCAACAAAATACGCAGTTTGGAAGCACAAAATATGTGAGTAAATGATTTCACGAAAAAGAAAAAGAAAACACTCAAAAAGGGGATGACGTTTTCAACTTGCTTGTAAAAGCCAAGGAGCTAGATGACAACAGCGACGTCCTCAAGCTGCTGCTGCTGCTAGACTCTGCGCCTCGGGAGTAAGAAACGTGACGGTAGTAGTAGCCAGACGCTTGTGCAGCTTGTTGTGTGAGCATCACGACTCCATTCATGTCCGCCCTCCCACCACAGTTTGAAGAAAAACCTCCCCAAAACCGAAAACAAATCACAATGAGGTCCAGCGGTCTCGCCTTTAAAGCGAGGACAATCTCCCAAACCCCCGCCGAATTCTCGACACGAAATCACAACGAGAAAAGACGATTTTCAAACGCTAAATTCTTCAGTATCTTTTTCGTTGCACAATTGCGCAATCGCAATGGCGAATCGTCCTCCCGCAAGCGTCTCGATTATCCACGACGTCTTCAGAGATGGGCTCTTGTGAAGTGAAATCAGTGGTGAAGAAACAGTGCTAGACAAAACGCCCGATTTACACAAGGAGTCAAGGCCAAGGCCGAACCCAAATTTTGAGCGATCCTATTGGTCGAGTCACTGAGATTGGGCTCCAAGTTTTTATTTATTTATATTTAAAAAATTGATAGCGAGAATTCGGTAATTTCTTTAAAAAAAATTAGAAATTTTAGTTGAATTTACATTAGAAAAAAAAAAACCAAAATTTTCTCAGTTTTATCTTTGGTAAATAAAATCACAAAAATGTGTCCCAAATTTTTTTTGATTTGGCTATGGACTTTACACTATGAGTTAAGGCTGATATTAAAAAAATAATTGTTGAATATTATGTGCAAAAAACATGAATGGAGGTGTTTTCCTGGTGTGTTTTTGAGGGTACCATTTTGGAGTGTATTTGGAGGGTACCCTTATATATATGTGAATGTCCCTCTTTGAAAAGAGGATGGATCTTATGCCTACTATTTAGGAGTTGGAGAGGTGTTAGACCTACTTCTAGTTCTAATCTCTCTCCGGCCCTTAAATTTATAGGCATACGATCTCTTCCACTCATATTGCCTTGTGATCTATGCATGTTTAGGGTTATAATAAGGTTTGTCTCATATTTTTTAGGAGGGTAAGCCTCGCAGATTGGGGACATTTCGAAAATGTGAGGCTAAAATCCCCTAACCTCTACTATACACCTAGACTTTATTCTAAAGCATGTATCTAATTTTCAATGGAGCATATTTGTATGATCAACTTATAATGATTATCGAATATTATATAATCATATTATTATATAGTCAATGTTATAAATGTGAGCTACATAATTTCATTTAAATGTAATTTAATGTAGATTACATTTAGTTCACTTTTGGAACAAAGTTGAAGCATGTTCATAGTAAGGTTAAAGAATCAACCCAATTTTAAATGCAACGTTCATATTGGCATGTAGTTAAATATTAAGCCCATTGGCTTTACACTTTGGTTGATGCTCAAGAATTTCAAATGGAAGTGGTGATTTGATTTCCAATGCAATTTTTACAAATATTAGCACAAACACAACAATTACATTTCTAACTTGTTTATACCAAACATTGTGGTGATTTGATTTCCAATGCAAACTATAGAAATATTAGCACAAACACAATAATTGCATTTCTAACTTGTTTATATTATACATCAAGAGAGAATGGGAACAAGCATGAAAGTTGTAAAACAATTTATGGAGGAGACCTTCCATGGGACTTGGGAAAATAAGTTCATTTATTTATTTATTTGCATGTTCATGTTTCTTGAATTCAAACTTTTACTCTTACATTTACATGGTGCCATGAAATTGTTTTGAGGTGTGTAATTGTAAGTTTTCATATATATTATATACTTGGGGCATCAAAGTAGATGTCTCCATGGGGAATGAAAGGGAAAACCTTATAGTTGGGTGCAGTCACACTAACAAGAGCCATAACAAGTGTAACCAATGCCTAGTTTTTCATGTTTAGAAGTGGTAATTAATTTGGTGTTGAAAATATAAGTGTTTTTTTTTATAGTAAGGTTCATAATATATCATTAAAACATGTGAATCAATTTGAAAAATATCTTATTAATAATAAGCTTTCAAAAGCATTCATTAAGCTTTGTAATGTGTGTTTTTTAGCATTAAAAGGATTTATAAATAGACTTCAAAACTTTTGACAATTACATATATTTTGAAGTATTTTCCATAAACCTTGACATAAGAATATAAAGAAAATTATTTTTAAAATTGAAAACTTTTTAAAGAAATTTTTAAAAATATTCCACCAAAAGTAGTCCCAAAAGTAGGCATGTGTGGTTTGTGTTATCATGTTTGCACCAAGTTGTACAATTTTCTCTCCTTAGAAAAAGAAACCCCAATAGCCATAAACATTTAAAACTCACAACAACAATGTTCTCCATGGTATTTCCCTAGGGAACTTTGCAACATTTGGTTTCGAATAGAAATGTTGATTTTCTTAGGAATTCACTAGGGAATCTAATTTAAAATTGGGAAATGGAAATTTATGAACCAATTTCCAACTTGTTAAAGTTGTTTTTGCCCATATCCCATGTCTACCATGACAATGAAAAATTTGAGTAACAATCAAGTCCTTTCATGCTAATTAGGTTAAACGAAAAAAGGATCATATTAAAACTATTTTTTTTATATAGAATCAATAATCTCACTATGATCTTCGACATCCTCAATTTGCCACATGCATTGAGAAAGACAATAATTGAATTCCAAATCGTTAATATTCTTAGTGTGAAAAGTCTATCATAAACACCTTGTCTTTGTTGGCAAGGTGTTTGAAACTAGAATAACAACCCAATGAATGAGTCTAAGGGGTTGCACAAATGTAGATGATTTTGTAGCACACACATGTGCCCATGTGTCATCTTCTAACAATTGAACAATGTTCAGACAAAACAAGGTTTTATATGTGGCAAACTTTGTTTCAATGTTGAGGTTGAAACTATTTTTCGAACATCACATGTGCAAGTCAAGTGTATTTCTCATTCCTCACATGGTTGCAATTGGCGAGGACAAAGTTCAACCACCTTGGGCATGGTGTTACTAAGAAATGTAAATTAAAATTAACTTTGTTTTCCCGTAATTTTTCACAACATGGGCATTTTATACCTCTAGGATTGGTGCTTACCCCTTGACAATCTAGATTGCACCTTCAAAAACCTAGAAAGAAAATGGGGCTAGAGAGAAGATGTGGCCTACGGAGAAGATGTCGTCCTAGGGTGAAAAAGGGGATATGGGTTTCACCAAAGAAGGGATGGGCCCTAGGACATGATCTTGCCCCAAGGAAAAGGTGATCATGGCAAGAACATTATCATTCACCAAGGATCATTTCATTGTGTGTCTCAAGGGAGGTCAAAGGATGTGAATGTTGCCAATAATGGGCTGGAAGTTGGGGAGAGGGATTTCGAAGGGTGGACATGCAGGAAAGAAATTGGTTTTGAAGGAGGGAGTGGGGTTGGAGTTTTGGTGGATGAATTGAAATAAACAAAGAATGGGGCTTCTAAAAGGGCCCAACTAGGTTCAATTAACCAAGGCAAGCTTGGTAAATAAGGAGGTTCACATTCCAAGTTGAATCATCAAAGTTTGTAATCTTGATTGTCAAGGTTTTTTTGTAAACTACACTACATTTAATTTGTTGCTCTCATTTGTTCCTATCCCAATGGTTGCCATGAACTTTTCCAATGGTCTAGGACTTCTTTCACCCAAAACTCCCAAATCTTTTAATTGATATTCCAATTGTGTTTTAACTTGGGACACTTAATGAAGTAAACACCTTTGTTTTCCATGTGACCCTCTAGCCTTATTTGCACAACACATTTATGTGTCCCACATGGGCATGCCAAACCGGGAATTGAATTGAATCACAATTTAGTTATAAACCTTTCTAGCCAAAAGGGCCAACCCTTGGTAGTCTTGACATGGGTTTTGACTAAATGAATCCACATTGGGCCTCACCTAGAAAGACATGTCACCTAGGCTAGGCCTAAACATAAACCACCTATGTTAGGTTATATGGAACCTAAGTTAAATTAAACCCCAATAATACATTTGGCCCTTAGGATAAGAATAGGCCTAGACCACATGGCACTTAAATTATGTTTAAATGCATGCCACATGGCACATAAGTTAAACCTAGACCTAGGCCACGTGAAACCTAAGTTAGGCCTAAACCTACATTAGGTTTAGACCTAAACCACATGGCAATTAAAGTAGGCTTACACCTAGGCCATGTGGCACCTAGTTGTGGAAAGTTTAAATAACAACACAATTTGGAAAAAACTAAGAGACTTAACAATAAGGAACTAGGTAGTGAACAAGAACTAGATAGTTTTATTGTTTGAACAAGGCATCACATAAGGTAGGCATGAGATGAAGCAAAAACACAAAGGTCACAACTTATGTTCGTAAAATTAAAGGGTTGTGCCTTCTTCACCTTTTATTATACTATCCAATGGAACTTTCAAGAATATCATCAACCATTTAGAAAGTTCTATCAACTGTGTCTTAAACAACCTTTTTGAAACTTGTGTTAAACACATCTTTTGAAAGCTTTATTTAGCCACATCTTTTAAAAGCTTTTAGCAACCATGTCTTCTAAAAGCTTTTAGCAACCATGTCTTCTAAAAGCTTTTGCCAACCACAACTTTTTGAACATGTCATTAACTATTATTTTATAAGAAATTTCATCTTTTAAATATTTTTATCATTTAAAAAACAAATCTATAAGCTTCTACTATTCTTCATTTCTAGAAAGTTCTAAGCATATATATATATATATATTTGGGAAACTTCTAATAACTTCTAAAAATATCTTTCATGGTTAAAAAAAAAACTTCTAAATTTTTTAAAGCATATTCTTCAAGTATCATTATAAGATTTTTTTTTAGTTTAAAATTTATTGTTCATGATATTAACTAGGAAAATATTAATTCATTTTAGGTTGAACCTTTTTTATTAGCTTGTTCCAAATGACAATTTCATTTTCATCATTTTTGTGTTTATCCAACATTTTTGAATGCATCTCCTTATAAAATTTAGAAACTTTGAAATACAAGATGAACAATATGGGATAAATTTTTTAGTTGCAACCTAATTATAACTTAGTCACAATTACTACTTATCACCTATTTACAATTACCTCACTACCTATTTACTTAACTTACTTATTAATTAACTTAACCCATTAATCAACATAGTTTATGTGGCACCTAGGCTTAAACTTAAACCTAAGCCATGCCACATGTGGAACCTAGATTACTTTTAGACTTATGCCACACCAAGTGGCACTTAAGTCTAGGCTAAACGTAGGCCATGTGGCACCTATGCCTAAATCACATATGTCACATGGCATTTAAGCTGACGCGATCCCAAGTTCTTTATTAGACCCACTTGAGGGTCTAAATATGTGAAATTGCGAAAAGTTGGAACTTGAAGGCCGCTCCCGACTTCCAGCACTAAAGGGGGTAAGAGGGGCGTGCTAGAAGTCCCGAGATTAGATTAGGAAGAGGGACAATTATGTTATTACACGATCCTGCATCAAAAACCAACCCCAAGTTGGTTAGAACTCATTTTGCACCCTTTTGGTGTTGGGACAAGCCACGGGCAACCTTGGACTCACTTGATTCACCACGGCCCGGACTCGGGGGAAGCCACCACGTTCTCCCATATAGTATTTTCTGCGTTACTCTGTGGGAGCCACATCTGAATGGCACTTTTTCCCGGGACTCCCAAGGAGGAGTCCCGAAATTGTCCCGGGTTAGACTCCCGGGACTTTGGGCACTCATATCTCCTCGCTCCGATCTCCGATTAGAGTGAGGTCTAAATCAAAGTTGTAGCTCTTCTCGAAAGCTTTCTAATGCTTTATCGCACTCCTTCTGCCAACGTTGGGAAGAGGTCGATTCCTGACTTTTAGTGGTCGGGAGTCAAACTACCAATTTGACTCTCGGCCCTTCTTTTGCCCATAACTTGGGCTGCAGATGTCCAAATGGTTCATGCGAGGCCATTTTGGACATCTACACTTCAAGACCTTTCCATTGGTATAAAGAACATCCCAATGCAAGGTGTTTTGACCCCTAAAATCGAGCTCTAAATTTTTGGGAGTCCCGAAGGACTCCAAGTTCCCACTTATGGGAGTGTGAGTTTCATCCTCACACTTAGCCCAAAGTGGGGTTGCGACATAAGCCTAAGCCTACAACTTGGCTATGTGGCATATAGGCCATGCCATGTGTCACATAAGTTAAACCTAGACCTAGACCATGTGACACTTGGGGTTAAAAATAAACCTAAATCATGTCATGTGGCACCTAGGCTAAATGAAATGGCATTTAGGTTAAGCCTATGGTCAAGCCATTTGGCACTTAAGCCTATACCATGTAATCCATGTGGCACCTATGCCTAAACCTAGGCCTACATGTTGCATGTCACCTAAGACTAAGTTTAAACCTAAGTCATGTGGTTAGGTTAGGCTACTTATATATGTTCTAAATTAGGTTATTTAAATAGGTAGCTTAGCCTAAATCACTTACATACCTAGATTAGGTATATATAGGTAGGTAGCATAAACTTTTTCATCTGTCCCTAAAACAAGATTATCAAAATAATTGAACAAATGATTTGTGATGTAGCCACATTATGCAATAGTTGCATAACACTCGATGACATCACATTTCTAGTTAACCTTTTGATTTTAATAAGTTAAAAAGTTTGTTGATGTTACGAATATTTTAAAAATGGCCTTTAGTCAGAAATTATTTTCAACTATCCATTAAACCAATAGGTGGATTGATTTATTTGGTAATCACCATAATTTATTTAAATAATTAAAAAAATTACAATTGCAAAATAGTTGAAAACAACATGTAATTAAAACATTTGGTTAAAAATTGAACATTTTCTTTTAATGTCCACAATGCCTAAGTGTTGTGTTTTCTCTTTTAAAATCTTGGATTCACACTTTGCAATTCTAACCAAGTAAATTTTTAGATTTTTAATTTTTTTTTCATCCTTGCTTCTTGTTACTTGGCAAACCAAAAGGGTTTGGCAAATGAGGAAAGGTTAACTATGTTTTTATTGTTCAACAAATTGGGAACCATCAACTTGCCTTTGTTATTTGGCAAATTGGGAGGCATTGATTTGTTTAGTTGTTTAGTGAATTTGGTTTTGTTGTTCAACAAATCAAAAGGCATCAACTTGGTTGTATTACTCAATGAATCAACAAAGTTTTGTAGCAAAGGTAAATTTCACATTTTTATCATTTTGTGTTTTATGTTTTTGGGAGCTTGAAGGTTGAATGTTTGCTTTAATGTGTGTGTGTTTTAATGTTTAGGTTTTGTGTGTTCAATGGTTGAAGAGGACAAGTATTGTTTTATTGAAAATGTGAATGGAGTTGATGAAAATGCACCAACTATCTTCACTTAAATGCGATCCTTATTAATATCAAATGTTGAAAATGTGCATCTATAATTTGGCAACATGTCAAATGTTGATGTTTTGCAACTTATGGTTGTAGAAGCACAATTGATAGCTTGGAGACCACACAATTGAATGTTTATTTGTTGGGGATTTTTTGTCATCTACAACAACTTGCTTGTGGATTTTGGTAAACACACAATGTTGTAATGCATAATCCGTAAATTTGAACAAGGATCTAATGAAGTTTTCAAACAAATATTTACTTTTGGTGAAGGTCTAATTAAATACAACAAAACTAATGGTATAACTTCCATGAATATTCATGTGCAAGTTACACATCCTAAGTTGTTTGTTTAAAAGAAGCAACAACTTTGCAAGAAGGTGAAAAAACCTACTCATACATGGCAACTAAAAAAGAAAATGACAAACCCATCTAGTTGTGCAATCATTACATTTTTTGGTGCCACAAACCGTTGTAAGAAAATTGATGTTTATATAATAGGTTTTAGAGAGTTTGGTGTTATATATTTGCAAAGGTTATAAGCCCTTATTTATTTGCAAAACTCTTTGGCTTTAGAAGCTAGTTTTACACCAATGCTCTTGTGTTTAATTTCCCTTTCACATTTCTCTTGTAGAATTAAAAGTGCATCCTCCCATGGTTGAAAAGACAATGGACTAACATGTTCAGCCAAATTTTACATTTACATTAGTAATATTTTCTTTTGATATTTGGATTTCTTGTGGCAATTTGGATTTTTTTCTTCTATTTATCAATTTTTTGAATGAAACCTTGGTGCCCATGCATCCCTATTGTGGGGTTGTTTGAAGTTAATGAGACAACCAAATAATCCATGTTTATATAATTATGGAGCTTATTGGGGAAATTTGGTTTGTTACACTAGGTAATCACATTTGTAAAGGATGAAGGCATTAATTTGATAGTTTTAACATCAGCTTTACATTCCATCATTAATTATGAACATTTGAAAACTTTCAATGTTTATGAAGGTACAAGTTTTGGGCATATGATGTTTAAAGCATATCTATACACTATGAATGATATTATGAAAACATTTGGTTAAATTTGAGTAAATTAAATGATTATAAAATACTTGAAAACATTTTTAAAGTAGTGTAATTAATGTTTTCATTACTTAGGGAACTTTTAAAAGGACTTGAAATGATTGGAAAATGACACATTTATGAGAAATCTTATATATATATATATATATAATACATAAATGATAATAGTAAATTGCACCATCCTATTAAGTCATAAATGTGTTTTGTTGACTTGTAAATGATTTAATGAAAATTCTTTGGTTGTCTAATCCAATTTTGTCACATCATTTTGACTAGTTCATTCACTACTTTTAAACATTAAAATTAAAAAGTTGGGTGTGGATCATTTTATTGTGAACTTATGCATGGGCTTACAATAATGCAATACCTTTTGCAAAGGACTCTAATGAAGCCTAAATGTCCTCTATGTTTTTTAGACCATGTTAAGAAACCACAAACAACTCACATGTGTTTTTTAAACCTTTAAATTTTTATGCATAATCACATACATGTCTTTTGAATAGTAAATTAAACATTAAACATGGACGTGAGTCAAACATATTCATCTCATGTATTGTATACATGTTGTATTCTAAGTGCAAGATGTTGAATTAAGAAATATATAAAATAGACAATTTTTTTTATTTTTTTTTTGCAAAATTCAATTTAAAAATGAAACAAATTTTGACATGAACACAAAAAGTAGATTCAAAATTTGTTTTAAATTTTATCATGAAAAAACTAGGAGGTCCATTTAGTTTATGGCAAGTTGAATACAAAATTTGAAAGTTTTAATAAAATAAAAATAGATAACTAATACATTTGAAATTAACTAAATTAATATGATATTCAAAATTACTTATACGTGAGAAGCTAGGTATATTATGATTATAATACGCAAAAGTTGAAAATACATATTTTCATAGAATTCATAGATAAATAAGGTTAAATGCAATACTTCATTTCTTGGAGCCACTTTTCAAAGAAAAAATGATTTACTAGCACTTACTTACATTTTTTAAAAGTCTACTTAAATACATACTAAACTTGAAAATTTTCAATATCATTGTCATAAAATCAAAAAAAATGTTTATATTCATCATTTAAATATATAACTTTTTATTTTTAGTATATCAAGGCTTATTTTATGACTACTTTTCATTTAGGTTGCAAGTAGACTATAAAGATCAAGAATGATCTATTTTACCTTGCTTGCACCCATGGATGGGGTCAAACATGTCCACCATGCCTATTATATACATGTTAGATTTTAAGGGCAAGATGCAAAACAATAAATGTGTCGTCTCAATTAAAAGATCAAGGGACATTAAAAGATGGGAAGACATTTAGAAGGTTGGTCTAAATGATAATGTTTGAGTAGGTGAAGAATTACATAGTTTGATGAATGATGAAAGTTCATTGGGTTTAAATGAAACGTGAACCATTCATTCACTTTCTTAAGCATTTAAAAACATCTTGGTTGCTTTCAATTGAACCACTAATGTGTAGATGACAAGGATGTCCAACCTTCATGTGATGTGTTTGCATATGTGAAATTTTGCATTTGATGAATTCCCCAAGGTATTTTATTGATTTGATAACCTTCATAAGTCTTAATCACATACCAAGCTATAAGCAAATGCACCAAGGAAAAATAAATGGTTGGTCTTTATATGAAATCATATGAATGGATATGGTGACAACTTGCTTCTAACTTCATGCATTTGGATAAAGTGACATGATTAAAGTAAATGAAGCAATTTAGATGAAAAAATGTAGGTTGTAGTGTCAAATAACACATGTAAAAACTAATAATTTTAAAGAATTGTTGTAGCATGTATGCCATGGTTTAAAAACTTAGATGTAATTTTCAAAATTTCGGATTTGTCATTTCATTTTTAGCATGTGATGCTAAAAATATGTTTGCACATACAAGGATACATATACAATTAGGCTATACAAGAATCAAGACTAAAACAATACTAGACATGTCATGCCCTATCATTTTTTTATCATTTGTTTAAAATCCTATTGTAACTTCATATGAAACATAAGCTTCTTTTTTGGAACAATGAAGATGTTTCGTTAATATTTGTGGCCATATGTGTTACAATGGATGATCTAAATTATTTTATTAGTTTTAACAATCTAAACCCCTTCTAGATAAACATACTAGGAATGTGGAACTCTAAACCCCTTCTAGATAAACATGCTAGGAATGTAGAACTCCAAGATTCCAAGACAATTCTATTCTAGTATTATTATCTTGTAAGTGATGCAAACATCTTATGAAAAAAAAAAATTATCAAAATTTTGTATGCCCTGCTTTACTTTCACCCAAGCCTTTAAAAATTAGCCTAAATAAAAGAAAAAGTAATATAACTATCATTTATTTCTTTGTCTAGTCCCAAAACCTAAAAATTTCAAAGATCTACATTATTTTATGAAAACTAATAAGATCAAAATGTTATGTCATCATGGAGATCTCATTCATATATATATATTTAGTTGTTAGACTATGAAGAGGTTTAAAAGAATATTGAATTGGTCTTTTTTTGTATCTTTTGATAAACGTAGGTAATAAGTTAGGATTTCTAAGTTGTGTGTTTCACAACATTCAAAAGCATTATTTTTACATTGAAAATTATGAAATATCTTAACCGTAGTTATTTTAGTATTTATTTTTATTTAGAAAAGATCAAGACCATATGACACACAATTTATAATGTTCATAATAGTCAATCCAAATTGAAGTTCATTACAATTTTAGACTAAATGATTACTTTTACATGACATAAATGTTAAACACTTCAAATTAATTTTAGCTTTTGACAAGGGCACCTTATATTTGTGCATAATGCCTCCTCATGCTGTAGAAGCATCTTATTTGTTCTAGTAGGCCAAAGGTGAAATGGTGCTTCTATCTATCATGCTTCCAAACCTAGAGGGTGGTCACCTCATGGTCTACAAATGTTTAATTCACGATTAGTCTCATGCTTTACATCGAAGAGGGAGAGCCAATTTGGTCAGCTTTTTAGTGTATTTTTTACTTTCTCCGACATTTAGGGTTTAACACCCTCAGGTAATACTTTGGTTATTTTCACACATGTTTGTTGAATAATTAATTAATTTTTGAGGATTTCATATCAACAAATGATATATTTCCCAAATATTTCATCAGATTCTTTAGTGTTTAGTTCAAAAACTAAAATAAATAAAATAAAATCTTTTTTTCTGAGAAAATTTTTAATTAAAAAAATAATTCTAGTCATAATTTTTTAATAAAAAAATTGGTATATGGGTGATTTTTTGAAATTTATGTATGGTTCTCCATGGACAATTCTAAAAACAATTTCAAAAAATAACTACCTCATTTCCAAGCCCAACTATATTTCTTTTAAAATTAAATAAAAATAATAACTTTCATTTCTTACTAACTTTCTTAATAACTATTTCCATTTTATAACTAACTCACTCCTTTTCCCTACCCACCAACATGGATGTGATTTTTAAAAAAAAAATGTGCCTTTTTCATGTCCATGAAATATAAAATAATTGAAATTAAAATTGGACAATTGACATAAATAATAATGAGTTATTAAAAACCATATAAAAATAAAATAAAAATAGTTTATCATCACTGGTAATGCGCAGCCCGGGTATAATTAGTGTCAAACTGGCCCTGGTAGGTACTGGGGTATTATGGACATATTTTGAAAAGATGTGGAAAGAGAGAGAGGATACACAAGAGGATAAAAAATGAGCCTTTTTTGGGGGACCCTTTTTTCCGTTTTCGTCCATCTTCCACTTGGCACCGTCGGATCATATCCAGCTGCATCCAGCTGAGCGTCAGATCCGCAATCCGACTCATCGACGGCCCAGAGCTTCCCATCATCACTCCACTGGGCTGTATTGGTGGGAGTTTTCTTCCATCCATTACTGGCCAATCACACGACCCCTTTCCCACTATCCTGATAAGGCCGGGTTTCTGCTTATCTAACCCTACCCGCTCTTTCTGCCCGTGCCTCAAATGCTCCAGAAAGTTCAAGAAATCACAGGCTCGGAAGGTCCTTTTTGATTGCCCGGAGATCTGCCCGATCTGCCCAGATGAACATCGTCTCTTCTGGGGCAGACCGTCGTCGTCGTCGTCGTCGTCGTCGTCTTCTCTGCCGTTTTGCAGCTTCTTCCCTGAAGAAGAAGAAGCGCGTACCGTACTGTCGTCGAGGTGCTTGTCGAGACTGTTGTGTGTTCTGCAACAAATCTTTGGAAACGTTGTTGTTGTTGCTATTTGTTGTTGTTTTTTCCCTCGTTGCTCACCTTCTCTCAACCTGAGTTTTCTTTTTTAATTCATAAAAAATCTCAGTTGTAATCTTTTTGAGTTCAGGGAATTCCAAGAAAATGGCTTCGAGCACTGTGGCAGTGGTGGCAGGGACTGCATCGGCCATGTCGACAGCTTGCGTGCGCAGCAACAGCATGTTTCCGGCAAGAGTGCAATGGAGATCTCCCAAAGCTGCGAGTCTCCCGGCTCGGGCCGTTCGCCAGCTATCGCTTAGAGCTAGCACGGACGCGACGCCTGTTGCAGTGGAGACAGAGAAGGAGAAGCCGGCTCCTATCGGTCCGAAAAGAGGTGCGCAGGTGAAGATTCTCAGGAAGGAGTCGTACTGGTACCTCCAAGCTGGCGCCGTTGTTGCTGTTGATCAGGTTTGCATCCGATCTACTCTTCAGGAATCTGTTGTTTCTGACACGTTGCTGCTGGATCAGAGAGCAAGATAAGACGAGGACATACATAGAGTGGAGGCGGCAGAGGTCACGTCAGTGTAGTGTACTTCTGAGGAATCCAGTTGCAGGGGTTTAACACACTTCACGGACTAGACAGAGGAGCTCGTAGTGTAAATCTCCTGTGTAATTACAATGCGACTTTTTCTGGACTGGAATTAGTCCGTCGCTTCAGCATCGCCAATCTTACGATATTGCTCGGCGGTGCTGTCCAACCTACATAGATTGTAGTTCCAGAAATGAAAAAAGAATGGATGGCTCATCAAGAAGATGGCCTCGTTTGAAAGAATTTCGAAAACCGTTTCTCAAGGATCGTTAAGCAGTCTTTTCGCGAGGAGTTTTCTGAGAATAGTCCCGAACGGTTGCAAACTTAGCCGGGGAAATTTTTTTTGCTTCCTTGATCTGTTCTCTACTAACTCGATTTTGTGTGTCGGCTGGTGCAGCAACCCGGAGTGCGATATCCAGTGGTGGTGAGGTTCAACACTGTAAATTACGCCGGGATCTCCACGAACAACTTTGCAATCGACGAGATCGAGGAAATTTGAGGGCCTGATCATGAGTGCCATTTCTCCACAAATGCTGCTGCATCATGTAATTTGTTGAAACTCTTGCTGTAAAGGCATCTCTTTCGTCTTTGACATTGTGTCGCGTGGGTACCTACTATTAGATGATTGACTTGACAAGAGCTGCAAGAAATGTTGTTGTTCTCAAAGTGTGTTTTGAGTAGAGGTCAGCAGAAAGTTGAGTGCTTATGAAGAAAATCTGTCTTTTGTGTTCTTTGAATTGAAGTTAGAGAAGAAAATGTGATCCAATGGAATTCAAATTGGTTTCTACTTCCTAGTTTGAAACTGTTGAAATGAATGTTAAGGACTGTTGATCAAGAGCAGCTATTCATGTGGAAGGATGATGGAGCTCAATCACAGTGGCTTAATGAGATAAAGAAACAAAATTACTGCTTTTCTGTGTTTGGCATGACATAGTAATATTGAGATTCTCTTTGAGATGTTTTCATGTAGAGTATAATCTGTGAATTATGAAAGGCTAATTGGTAGACCTGTAAACTCTCAACTTCCCAGTGCCAATTTGTCACACTTCCAAATGTCTTTAGATGGGTAAATGCAAGGCAAATATTTTGTGTCTCAATGCCAGAGAAGAGTGCAGACTCATGCTAACAATTCCTGAAATGTTTATATTTTGAGTACTAAAAAGAAACTCTTGGAGTCCTGAGGTAGTGCAGTACTTCCAGAAAGTGACTGCTGGCAGGGTCAAACAATCTCATCAGTTTGCATTGGACTAGTGCACAAGCTTTTGAAATCTAACACCACCACACAAGTAGAACACATTCACAGATTTGTTCTTGAGCTTTTGCTTAATCTGAGGTTATTTCTTCCATGCTCTCTGATTAGAGCTTGAGATTTATTTTGCTATTGCCTTCACACAAACATGCCACTTTCGTGACAACCATGTTCTACACATTATACTTTATACACCATTTCATTCTGAAACGCTTAACATTGACGAGGAAAGGAAGTTGGATATTAGAACGTTCCTTGTATAAAGTTTCTAGCAGAATGTACCAATGTAGCCAGCTTTTCCATATTCAGTTGACAATGCAAATCACCAGTAGGCAGTTAGTGTTGCTGAAGTTCGGAGTAGGTGAAACATCATGAGCATTGCATAAATTGCACAAATTTCAGTTTGGAAGAGGCCTGTGCTTTGGATGGGAGCTGATGTAGCAGAATGCTTTAATTGAAAATAAGGACTTGCTTCAGAGCACTCCCTTGTTGACCCAACGCCTTTTGTAGAGCCGTGTCAAAATCAGAGAACTGAACTTCATCCATTCTGTCAGCCAATCCAATCCCATGCTGCCATTATTGTCCCAGACATAAAGTGGCTTTTGATAAGTGCAGTGCACAAACAATGCAGTGAGATTCTTCACTTGCATTAAAAGGCTGCTCTTAGAGAATTTCCATCTGTGGCCTCTTGGAGATTATAGTCTTTAAATATCACTTAGCCAAATAACTCGTGCATCAAGGCAATTAGGGAGAAATTGTATACAGCAGAAGTAATGAGAAACATACGCATATTGAAGCTTGCCATCACGAACTAGTTGAAGCAAATAGTTGACCATGGTTGAAAATTCTTCATCACTATGATTTGATTTCCACTTCCCAAGCCAAAATCCTTGCAGCCGGAGATCCTGCAACCCTAAACAGAATTAGAATAGGAGGGCTTACAACCATCTAGGAAGAGGAAGCCATCACAGCCCCATCACTCCTCACTGCACCTATGATATATCGTTTGCATAATCTTAGCTGTGTTGAAAAGCTCAACCTAAGTAGGGAGTGATGTCTCAGACTCTAGTAATTCCTATACAGAAAACTGACACCCTATCAAAGACTTGATCACATGTCCCTGAATGCTTTTGGATGCCTTACATTCTGGTTGAGGTTACCATTAGAAAGTTGGATACCTTGAAAATCAGTGGTCCAGTAGATAGAGTGATGGGCTTTTTTGCCATTCCTCCATACGTCACCATGACTCCCCCTTCCCTGCAATTTGGCAACAAATATTGAATGAAATATCCCTTTGATGCATACGTCAGGCGCTCATGCACTAAGATCAAGTGGGGGATGGAGTTTCCAACCTCTAAGCTCCATTATATCATGATACATGCTTTGGTCAGTTTCTAACTCATAATAACTTCCATCAGCTTAGCATGCATAGCATACATAAATATGTCATTTATAGAATTTTGTGCCTTTTTAGGGCTAAAAGTCAAGGTTGTGGCTTTCAAGACAATATCAAATTATGCTACACATTTTCTGCAAGGCCTCAGATCTTTCTCAGAGACTCCTCACAACATTATAGAACACTGCTGGGTTTGATGGGCATTTCACTTTGAGGATAATTTTACCCAAGCAGCTTCATAACTGCTGTAGCAGCTGATCCACCAACACAGTTAAGACCAAGTTTAGCTTGAGCTCGTCCAGCCTTCAAGAACAAAGCCAACAACAAAAAATGTCAATCACTGAAATTGAAGCCCCCTTTAAGAGCCAATGACGCATGCCTTGTCCAAAAGCTAAATACAAAAAATACTGCCAACCCTGCTTGTGACTTGAAGAACTTTGCGAAGTATCTAGATCCTGCTATTTGGGTTTATGGCTGCCAGCTTACCCTACCAATGTCTTTTTGTCAAGAGAGCCCAACTCTTCTTCAGTAAGCACATAGTCAGCACCCAAAGCCTTAAGTCTTTCCTTCACACTATCAAGGTCTGGCCTGGAAACAACAACACAAAATTGTTGTGCTCCTCTTATGATGATTTCTTGTGTTTTGACTGAGCAAACTGCAACTGGGTACATAACAATCAGGGTATCACAACAGGAACCATGAACACAAGAAATCTTGTCGATCTTAACTCTTTTCTGTATCCTATGGTAGTCCAGGTTAACACAATATTTTTGGTAAACAATGAAGATGTTTGGTTAATCTTATAATTGATATATATTACAATCGGTGGGCAAAGTTACTTGAATAGTTTTGAGATGTCTAAATCCCTTCTATAAACATGTAAGGGCTCAAGGATTTCAAGGGCCTCCCAGTCTAGTACTATTGCCTTCTAAGGTCATTAAAAATTTCAAATAATGATTAGTTTTTTTTGTATGTAGATGTGCTCTACTTCCTACCAAGCTTTTGGATACTAACTTAAGTTTATAACTATCCTTTTCTTTGCAGCCCCAAATTCTCAAATCTTTATCATCACTTCAATGAAAACATAGGTGAACAAACTGTACAAACTTTTCTTGCTATAGCTTTGTGACCAAGACCGCTCTACCAGTTTAAAAGAGACAAAGAGCCCAACATACCTATCTCTGATAAGGTTGATGGTTTGCAAATCATTTAGACGGGCTAACTGGATAACACATTGGCCCACCATGCTTGTTGCCCCATTCTGGACAACAGAGGCCCCTGAGATTGACCATCCACAAAACATTTCCTCAGCAGGGGTGCTACACAGTAGCCTACACTCCATTGTAATTTATGTCAACTGTCTTTCATGTGCTACTGAAGAAGCTTTCCCTCTAGTTATTTGGATCAACACAGAACCAAATTGAAAGAACAGTAATAGCTTTTACTCAAAAGTTAAAATTAGAGTGAGAGATGAAAACAAACCAGGTTTCAGGTCAACAATATCCTGCAACATCCGGAGTGCTGTACATGGATTGACAGAGACAGTGGCTGCATACTTTTCAGGAACATCTTTCGCCACTAGACACCATGCACTTTCTTCCTTGGCAATGTAAGTCCTCCATGTTCCTGTGCTCTCAGCAGCTGTGTGTAAATTTTCCTTGCTCATGTGGATGATATAATAAACACTTGTAGAGCCCACAAAGAACTGAGAAAAGAATGCCAAAGACACTTTTGCTTGCAGATTATATAGTGAAATTCCTGCAAATTTCACAACTAGAAAACTTTTGGTCTACGTGAGTGCACAGGAAGTACTCTGGAACAGTTTTATTATACATATCCATAGAACCTTAGTAAATCACATTATTCACCAAGAGGAAGTTGACTAACAATCAAGCTAGGAATTCTTGAAACACTTGAACAATATAGCTGCTAGCTAACATGAGTTGCTACATTCACTATCAAAGATTGCAACAAAGGGGATAGACACACCAATATGAGGATGTGATGGAATAACCCAATCATTAACCTTGAGCTTTGATACCCCTGGGGCAACAGACACTACAACTCCAACGCCCTCAGTACCTCCTACTGCAGGCACAGGTGGCCGCATGGGATATACACCTGCACAATTAAAGCACCACCTGACTCATTCACTCCCCAAGTGTGCTTGCAAATTCCAATGTGAATTCAGAAACAGCACATGGAGAGCAAATGAGGATACTAAATTGAGAATGAAGGTTGTTCTCGAGGTTTTAGGGTTGCAGGGTTTTGCACTTGAGGTTTTAGGGTTTTAGTGAATGCAAACTGCTGTAAAAGCTCTGGGCATATGTACCTTCAATGCGGTTGATGTCAGATGGGTTGATAGGAGCTGCTAACATCTTGACACACACCTCTCCTTCCAGTAATTCACGCCCCTCCACCTCCACCAATCTGCACAAATTCAATGACCCAATTTACACACTTTGCTGGAGCATGTGTGCACATTCCACAATCCATGTGCATCATCGGGTTGTTATTAATTTCAGGCGTGATTCATCAGCAGCAATCTTTTCCAATAAGCTTGCACGAACCTTGGGCACCCATTGCACAAGGATTCAGGAAGTCTCCCTAGTATACAGAAATGTCTGGCTAATTAGGGGTCCTAAACCCTATGAAAACACAAAGTAGGATGAGAAATGCGGAGAGGGAGAACACACTGGAGCACGTGGTCGGGCGCACCATGCTGATGGTACACTGCGGCCCTGGCAGGCGGGCACACTGCTGCTGACGACAAACATCGGATCAGCCTTGGACAACCCACCGGAGGTGATAGGATTCCGACTCGGGGTAACAGAGATCGCATGAGCATGGCCATCGATTTCTTCTGCAGAAACTAAAGGAATCCAACTGCAGAATCCTATTCTCCGGAGCTCTCTCGACTCTCTTTGAAAACCCCTTTGCCTCTGAGTCTTGCAAACTGTCCTGAATTGTTCCCAGTCCGCAAGATACTTAGAAACCATAGGGGAAGGGCCGGTCTCCAGGGCCTCCACTAATTTGAGGGTCGTAAGCCTCGAGAGGGCCGTAGCCTAGAGGGTTGTAGTCTCAAGGGTAGTAGCCTAAGGGTGTAGGCCTGAAATCAGGGGAGGTCCTGGCAGCCAGTAGGCCTTCCCCGGCATAAAAGCATGAAAGGTTATTAGATTCAAATGGTGTAAGGTCTGCATGTGATAAGTAGCAAAAGCCTCCTTCACTTGACAGATGATCTTTTCTGTGGAGGAGGTGTGTTTTTATATATACAAGGCAAGAAACCATGGAGTGCATTATGTGTAGAGTAAGGCCCTAAGGTTATGGGGGCATTCTCAAAATAAGGGACCTAGGATGAAGTGGTAGTTGAATTGGGCCTTGCATTTTATGAGTGTTTATGGGTTAGAAAAAAGAGTTGGATTAGTTTCTTGTGGCCTAGATGAAAGAATTCAAGTCTTAAGATAGACATATAATATGTATAGAGGTAGGCATTGATATGAATGCCTTCCACCTTGTAACAAGGGCGGAGCACAAGATAAGGAGGGAAGGCATTGACAGTAATGCCTTCTCTAACATAATGGTTAAGGGCTCAAATGCACTTACACAAACTTTTCTTGCACACCAACAATGGCCCAAATTAGTTATGAAAATTTTCTCTATTTCTTAGGTGAAACCTCCTACTCCAAGTTGGCAAATGAATGTGCATTGTAGGACACCTTGAAAATACAATATGCACATATGTCAAGGAAGTTATGGTGTCATAAGAAGGCAAACTATCACAAACTTGCCTCCTCCATGTGTATGTGTTGTTACAACATTTTAACAATTTGTTCAAAATTAATTGCTAGTGAAATGTTGATCAATTGTTGATATGATGTTCTAATCACATTGTAATACAATGATCAATCATCACAATGTGTTACAATGGCATCACAACATTAGATCAATGATTGTATCAACATTTCATTAGCACTTAACATTGAACACATAGTTGAAATGTTGTAAAAACACACAGACATGGAGGGGGCAATTTATGATGAGACATGGAGGGGGCAAGTTTATGATGAGTCACCTAAACCAAGGGACACTGGTTCTTATACTTCAAGGCTTGACATCCTAAGATTTGACATCTTAAAACTTGACATTTCTAATAACTTAAACCCTTAAATGGCTTGAAAGCGTAGGAAATGATTTGAAATTCTAAAATTCAATGCCCATAGAAGCCTAAGACATTAGGACAAGGGTTTTTTCCTATGTGCCTTGAATCTTAGGCCTTCAAGTCTTTTCTTTCAATTAAGTAGTTGGAGTAGTGATCATCCACAAGAGGAATGAACCAAATTTGGCTAGAGGTCATACATGAAAATATAAATATTTTGGAATCTTGCCTAGGTTTGATGACTAATATACCAAAACTCATTGTCTAAATTTGGTGACTTCTAAGTTTTTTCCTTCAAGATATGGTGACTTTTGTGTAAATTTTCCAAAAACCCCTTTGAACAATTCACACTAAATTTATTTATTTTTAATTTTCACAATGCCAAAATTTCCCAAAGGAAAAAAAAATGTCATTAATTAAAACCCAAGGGACTAGGACATGATAAATTGAAAGCCAAAGACACGAAGGATTGATGACTAGAGATATGAAGGTTTGAAGGCCTGAAATATGAAGGCCTAAAGACATTAAAACTTTGAAAGTGTGTTCAAAGCTTTGTTTTTACATTGGGTTTACATTTGTGGAAGAAAAGTTTGTGAGTTGAGAAGTAAGGTGTGTGGAACCCCTAGAACATTGGTGAAAATTTCCCAAAAATATCATAAGACAACAATCTTATGCCATACATACACAAATGTACTTTAAACCTAATGTTTTGTTGAACATTTTGGTTGGAAGATTTAACACTAAGTCAATGCATGTTTTGACTTCAACATTTTGGCCCAAGGTTAGAATATTCTTGAGCATTTTGGCTTAATATTGGCACCATTTTTGACATTTCAACTTAAATTAGAAATCTTTCTTGGCATCTCTTCCTAGGGTTCATCACTTTTCCTTATCCTTAGAGTTGTGTCTGATCTAGCTCTTTTTTGTATTTCATAAATATCCTCCATTTGTGAGTGTTACCCATGTAAAACTCAAGTTGGTGCATATATATATTTAGATTGTTCAAAAAAAAAAGAAAAAAAAAAGGGTTGGAAAGTATAGGGGTAGGGGGAGGAAGGGGAAAACATGCATTTTATTCTTTTAACATGCTCATTTTCTTCTTGTTTTTCCTTTGTTGTTCAATTGCTTCCATAGTTCAAAAAAGTATTGTAGACTTTCACTTGATGCACCCATTACCATGAAAATCAATAAAAAAAGGTCAAGAAATGTGGAATGTATGAATAATTGTTTGACAATGGGTGTGTTTACCTTACAAATTACTTTTGTAGTTAAGGAAACTAAAGAATTTCATAAAGTACTCCCAAGTATGGAACCCTTTTTGGTCCTTGATTTGTTATTCCATTTTTATGTTATCTACAATGTCACCCAAACTAAGGACATCAAATTGGGTATAAGTACACCAAACACTTCAAATTTTAACATGGTTTGCCAATTGAAAAATGTAAAATTTAGTAGTGGTTACACCGTTTGTTGGAAATTTTTGCATGAAACTTAGTAACTATAACTAAGGCAATTGATAGAATTATTATAACATCTATTTGACTTTTATATCCTTTTTAATACATCATTTGTTGAATGTTCACCAATAGTTTTCAATCAAGGTAAAATTTCATCACTTTGCAAAAAACTTGATCTTAGTTTTTTTCATTTGTTGTTCCTATTTCTAACTTTTTCAAAATCTCTTGTAAGTAGTCCTTCATGCAATAGTGTATATATATATATATATATATATATATATTTATGGCCTTAACATTGCAATTATAGTGATTAGACAATCAATAAATTATATAATCAATAAATTGCTTAAAGTGAAACAACTTATTATTTATGTTTTGACTAATTAAAAAAGGGTAATGAATCCAATTTTTCTTCTATTAAAATTGAATGTACTATTTTACACATGGATTATGTGACCCCTGCATCAAGATTATAGTCATGTTGGTGGGACTAAATTGTGTCATTCAAACAACAACATGGACAACAATGTGTCACCATGTTTCATGTGATATAAAATATGCTAATTTTGTTGTTTCAGGCAACAAAGTGTAAATTATGCCCTAAATTGTTTTTGGGAACACTTGAAATGAGATTGATGTATTAAGATGTTTTTGTTTTTTAATGTGGCAAAATTCCAATGACGTAAGAACTGGTTTATATGGGGTTTTTTGCAAAAACATTCATATGTCATTTCTACACGACCATTCCGATTCTATGGTCGTCCTTAGACCATTTCAAAGATAATTCCAAAGGAGGTTTCAACAAGATTTTTTTTATTAGGCGGTTGAGGTGGTTCACTTTTTTCTTCATTTGATTTTTAATGTTACCTTCACTCAATGGTATGATTTTTGTCATCTCCATTGCCTATGTGTACTCACTGATTAATTTCTAGGAAGAGTCTTGCATACGAATTGATTCATTTCTCAATGATGGAACAATAATTGAACTTGGAGTGGTTCTTCCAGACACATCACTGAATGCCATGTATTTTAATTTAAAAGAATTTGATTTCATTGTGTCTATCACCATGGTTATGCCCCAATAAATCAAAAGCAAAGATGAATGTTGTTCCCCCCCTAGGATTGAAGAATCTTTGAAGGATTTAGAGGAATAAGAGGTGGTAAATGTGATTGAAATATTCTAAGTTTTTCCTACAACTTTCTTTGTTGGTGTTATCTCTGCAAATTGAAATTGAAGAATTGACATATGTTTTGGTTAGTTATGGCTTATTTCCATGTTTGCGTTGTTTTTTGCAACTACCAAAGTTAGTGACCACGCCAATAATTAATTTGGTCAAGGCAACTAAAATTGCCCCTATAAGAATATTTTAGCACCCACTAAGAATAGAGATGATAATGACAATGATGATAATGGTGAATCTTTTGATGAAGTACTTCACAATACTTATATTTAGAGTATTTCCTCATTGCTTATGCCACTTGCTTTGTAGATTGGAATCCATCATGTTAAACGGGAATGAAATTAAACATATAAAATAGTGTGAAGGAAAAGCACAAGTGATAGGAAGGAAAAAGGTAGTTTGAAAACCATTCAAAAAGTTGAAGATCCTTGCAAAAACATCCTTTCAATCTTATGTCCCTTGTTGAAGTTGTTCATGTAAGTTTTCCTTTGTACAATTGTTGTTTGCATTTGACCTAATTTTATGCTTCTTTTTTCAAATCATTGAACATGCAAGTTTTTGTTGCAAAATCATCAAAGTTGTTAAGGAGTTTTTTTCAAGAAGTAGTAGCAACCTGTGTTGAAAGTGGACAACCTTCACAACTTTTCCAACTTTGTGAATTTGGTAACAATCTTCAATCTTTTTACTCATATCAATGTTGCAACATTTTGAAAGCTTGCTAATATTTAAACATTGTATGTAAAGTTTTGAGGGGTTGTTTGGATGGTCCAAGTAGTGCACTATTCTTTGTGTAGAGTCTTGTACATTAGGAACATAATTAAAGTGGATGGGGTATTTGTTAACTATAATTTATTCTACATTTCCCACTCACGTGGTCTACTGCAAAAACACATTTGTAACTTTCAATATCCCAACATAAAAACAAATTTTTTATTTGTTGATGTGGATTATGGCATATATATTCTAGAGGCATGCCCATTTTGTTGGTGTGTAAAGGAAGTTTTCATAGAACTTGATCTTTTATTTGAGGTGCTCCTTCATCACATCATGCACTACAAGCCAATTTGAATATCAAGCATGGATGCATGTAATCAACACCATGAAATCTATGAAATAATTTGTGCAAAATGGGGGTTGTGTTCAGGTGTATCCATGTCCCAAGGGTTCTATCCACCATTAGGAATTTGTTAGAAGTGTTGGTAGAAGAGAACATTTTGTAGAATCATACCTTAATTTTTCTAAAACTTAAATTACCAAAAGAAATCAAACAATTTAAAGTTTAGCGTTTTGGTGCCATTTCAAATCCAACAACTTAGACTTTTCCATCGTGCAAAATCTTTATTACCTCATGTGCTAAGATTACAACTATTTCATAAGTGGTTGTTTGGTATGAAAATATTATCATGTTTTGATTATTTATGACTTTCAAGGTGGGGATATGCTTCATATGTCAGCGATTCTTTTTGGTATTGGACATGGATGTAACTCCATGTTTATTGTAATAGGCTTAAGGAAACCTTAGTAGGCATGTACCAAATTGCCACAATTTTGGTTCTTGGCTAGTTATTAGTAGCAAGTTGGACCCTAGTTTTAATATTTAGTTGTTGGCTAAAGTTGTTCCAACCAAGTTCATTATTAGATTTTGAGCATGGATTGTTACATCTAATGATTTACAAGTAGAAAACTTTGATATCAAAACTTTGTGATGGGTGCTATTGCACTAGAAATTATGGTTTTCATCCTAAGTGTTTTTTTTAGCTCTGAAGATGACACATATGTGCCACATGGTACACTTGAATGGAAAAATTATATAATATGTCATTAGTTTCAGGATCAGAAAGTGTGGAGAAAGTTTGACCTATTGGAACTTTGTTAGTTTAGGTGGAGTTTGAGATTTTTTGTTTGCATGAAGGGCTATCCCCAAGCATTGATTCACTGGACCACATTCATGATTTAGATTGAGTGTGGGAAGTGCCACATGAAGGTCCCATGTTTGATCTCCTTTGGTCGGATCCTAATAATTGTTGTGGTTGGGGAATTTCACCTTTTGGTGTTGGCTATACCTTTGATGTTCCTTCCTTTCTGAATTGACTCAAATTTGTTAATGATTGTTGCAAAATTTAACAATTTAAATTTAGTTTTATTAATAGTCTTACCTTGGACTAACAAAAGGTTATGTCTCCATTTTGACTTGTTGATAGGAAGTGAAATCAAATTGTAGTTGAATTAAAACTACTTTCACTTACTTTAATGAAGGTTTAGTGTGAATGTCATTAATGGCTTTTAAATATTTGTGGACTAGTCATGCTTGTATTTATGCTTTGCAGTGTGATTTTTAATTTGTGTGTTCTGACAACATCAATGTCTCATAATATCCTTTAAGGAGATTATTATGATAGGGAATACATGTGTTGGAAGTCATGAGTGTTGGTTCTCAAGTAAACTTTTGTTATGAATAAGAAAAAGGCCAAGTTGTTTATGTAAAAAATTATGTCTTGAACCATGCAAGCACTTTGTGGGCCTTGTGGGGGATAGCAACTGGAGATGTATGGGGAAGGAACCATAAAAAGATAAACAATTGTCAAGTTAGTTGTGATTGAAGGTGTTAAAAAAGATGTTTGGGGAATGAACTACTAACGTAATACTGAAATGTTGAATGTAGGCATTTTAGAGTAGTTGAATCACAACTTAAAGTTGGTGGCATGTGCACAACAACTAGTTATGGAGGGTTACAACTAGAGACATGTATGTACCTGCTTGTTTTATTTGTGATTGGGTCTTTGTTTTCTCATGCGATTATTGTTGAGCAAGTTGCATAAATTGTTTTTTGCTAATCTAATTATTTTTGCATGGATTCAACAAGGATGTGTGGTTTTTGATGGGACATGAACATAATGTGGTGACTATATTTAGTGCCCCCAATTATTGCTATCAAGTGATAAGTCGTTGGACTCTTTATGTAGCTCCTATTATTGAACTTTTTGTCTCTTATTTATGCATGTTTTCACCATGTATGAAGATGTATTTTTCACTTCTAGGGTTTTGTTCATGATATGAACATTTTTAGTGGGTCAATAGGATATATGTTTGATCTTGGTCCTTTTTATTGCAAGTAATATAATGTCTATTTTGGAAGTAATGATAACATGGGCCACGTATACATTCATCTAGGTCAATCCTTTTTAATGAATAGAGGTGACTTGTTGATGTAGGAGAATTTCCTTTTGCCATTGCCTATTACATTATTCACTTTTGGGTGAAAGCATGCTAAAATATACCAAAAAAGAAGTCCTCATGAGTAAAAATACACAAATTTGTGACAAGTAGATTAAAGAGTAGGTGATGCCTTAAGAGATTATCCTTTTGAATTACATGAAGGCATCAAATGTGATATGTTGAAGTTTTTGAAAGTTTCAAAAGTAGTATCAACCTTTCTAAAGACATACTTTCAATCTACTTTGCAAAATTTGTTAGTTTGTCTTGTTGTGAAAAAGTAGATTGAAAATAGGTCAAAAACATTTAATTTGGAAAATTTCATTCATATGTTGAATTTTGAAAGCGTTTGGGGCATGATTTAATGAATCAAGCACATGTAATGCACTTTAGTATCGTATCAAAAAAATGCTTTAGATGCCACATTTGAGTTTATCAAAAACTTATTTTTGAAGGGCTTCACATTATCATAATTAAAAAATTGTATCAAGGTGCATAATGGTTCAAACATTAGTAACACATCATTTGAATTGTTTGATTTGGAAAATGTGCAATATTAACTAGAGTAATAAACTTTCAATAATAAATAAATTAGTGAGAGTAATAATATATGGGTGTGTTCATAATAAAAGGAGCCAAGGACTATGTGTACACACATAAAATCATGCACCCCCATGACTTTGAAAAATGATTACATGAGTTGTAAGGATTATAATTTAATGAAATCACTTTCAAAATGTTTGTATACTTATGAATTTTCATTAAAATGAATTTTGTGCAATTTTCATTGGTCATAAAATGTATAGTAAGGGGTGGACAATTCAATGTGTACAAAGTGTTAAAATTTTGAATGTCATTTATCTTATGTAAAACCAAACCATTAATTTTGAAAAATTGTGGATGACCATGTATTAACGATTATGAGGGCATGATATCATTAAAAAATTGAATATATGTTTTATTTTAATTATTCACGACAATCCTTTTTAACTGTCTAATGTGTTTTTGATCGTTAAAACTACGTTATTTGAAAAGCTTCCTCAAACAAAAAACATATATTTGGCTATAAGCAAAGGCAAGGTTGCATTTTCATGAATATTGAATATGTTTTATAACTCTTTTTTTTTAAAAATATGTTTTGCTCCATTTGGAATGATGTTAAAGAAAGGTATGTTTGATAAATTAATGTATAATGTATCATTGAAAGTTTGAAACACATATTATTTTTTAAAATTGAAATATTGACTTTTGTTGAAATTTGCACATTTGATTTACTTGAAAATTTATCATTAAAAAAATAGATTTAATTACATATTGTTCAAAAATTCATGGAAACAAATGTGAATTAAACTTTTGAAGTTGGCATTATCATCTAATAATGGGCCCTATCTAAAACGTGGAGGCCATGTTTCAAACTTGAAAAAACATAATCCTTAAAAAGGACATGCACTTAGGGCCCACTTGCTCCTTTTACTATGAATGCACCCATACATTAAGATCAATGATCTTATATGTTTTATTTAATATGATAAGTACACCAAAAAATTTATGGCATGAAAATCTTTAAAATGCAAAAGATTCCAAATCTACTTTTACTTATTGGTAGGGATCACCAATTGGTATACTTCACCATGTTTTCACCCTTTTATTGTAGTTTTGTCTTTTAATTACTGGCCAACATCATGCCTAAGTCTTCCCATTGCTTCTAAAAATAGGACAAAAGTTCAAGATGTAGATTTGTTTTATAATTGTTTATCAAACTACTTCTGAAAAGTTTTTTCATGTGGCAATAATTGTTTTTAAGAATGTTGTAGGAGTCACCACCATTACACTTGCTAAGCCTATAAATAATGCTCTAATTGCTCCCAATGACCTTGTTCTTCCCTCTCAAGCCATGGAGGTAAATGTTGCTAATATTTCCAAACTTATAGGAATCATTATTATAACCCCATCTTCTAAATGTGTTCTTGTTATTGTTCTTGTTGCTCATGTATCATTTATGACTAACAAGTAAAATAATTACCATGATAGCCATAATGACACAAAAAAATGAAAACAAAAATCTTGTTCCTGCGGGTACTACCATCAATCCTTGCCTTAAACTAGTGGTGACAAGCCAAAAAATCCCCTTTGAGTAGTATTTCCTTGAGTTTCATCCTCTTTTGATTCCACAAGAGTTTGTAAGTCATCATTTTCATAGTCTAACATTTTCCTTTCATTAATGACAGGTGTGGGAAATGTTACTATCTAGTTATTAACCACAGTCTAGTCTTGTCCTTGACCTTCAACATTTAATTCCATTTAAGAGACCTTTTGGCTTTAACAAGTTGGGAGTGATGTGCTCTATCAAAACAATTTAAATTCCATTCCATTGTTGAAACTTATGACCTATTGGAGATTCCCTTTCAAGTTCTGTCTCTATAGATGCAAGCCATGTTGTCAGATTATTGTTACCATAGGTTGCAACAATAGGTATATAAACATATTTGGAAGTATAAATGATAAGGATCCCCTCCACTCTCCACTTTTTTTTTTGCAATTGATGCAAAACATGGCTTGGTGTTGAAGATGGAAGTTCCAATGAATCACAATCCTAGTAAACAAGAGGAATTGGTAATTCTAGACTAGGACTTGGCGGAAATCAGTTCAATGGTAGGTCCACATATCCATCCTGGCAACAACCCATGTGAATTAAGAAAAATAATTCCCCTTAAACTTTCACATGTTTTTCCTTCTTGCTAATAATGATGAGGTAGCTTCTATTTCTCTTTTAGAAAAAATGCCCCAACCATTTAAGCTTTCAAAACTTGATCCTAAACCCTATCTTAAACTTGGGAATTCTTCAATGATACACAAGTAAGTAGTACTTTCCATCATTATCATCAATAAATAATTTTATTTCTTTCAACCTTCATCACATGGGACATATTTGTGAACCCAAAAAGCTACACTTGCTAATAAGGCACATGTGACATGATACAAGTTAGTGCTAGCAATGCACACTCTCATTTCACCTACCTCATCTTTAGAACATGTAACAATAATGGGGTCTATTCAAACACCAAAAGGAATATATAAATCAAAGAGGATCATGTTGCAAGAAAAATAAAATAAAATCACAAATATGTAGTTGACTTACTAACTTTTTGTTGCTAATGAACTTTCTAAGCAATCTATTGATAAGAAATGCATTTTTTGTGGCTCTGTTCTACTTGTATGAAGGTTTTGAAAGTCTTAGATAACCCCACCCCCAAAGGAGGAATGCTTTTGGAAATATCAAATCAAAGGATAATGTTAAGTTAAGTACATATCATGTTGTTGCTGAGGACACTATGCACATCAAGCATAGTGGTTTCACCTTGTTTGCAAGTACATTCATGCTCTTACATGAAATGTGATAATTGACAACTATAAAGATATAGTTGTGGAACATGTAGGTGTATCACTCAGGTTCTGCACAAAACCATGGGTGGTGTTAGATCATAGATGATCGAAGAGGGCGGGTTCCAAATGAAAATTTCTAGAGGTTTTCCAAGGGTCATCAATCCAACAAAGGCAAAACTTCACCATGTCGCAGTTTATTTAAGGTCGTAGGTATGGTTCATTGCTTTACGATTTTTCCGTTTTGATTACACATAGTTATTTAACAAAACAGGGGATCTTGGTCATAAAGCTTACTAGTTACCCTCAAAGCATCATAGATGACTTTAGGGTTGCAAAATTGATAGTAAACCTTTCCAAGAGTTTGAAGGTCTAGATTTAAAACTATGGTTTGGTGTTTTATTTGTTTGAGACTTACATTTTGGTTTGGGGTGTAGGTTTAGTAATAACATCTATGGTTGGTGTGTTAGGACTAATTTCTGTACATGTGGACAATTTTGCTGCCACTAAACAAAATAAATCTTTTTGTCTCATCCAAATTTAGGCCTTTTCTATATGGATGATGAGTATGACTTTTGTCGAGAGGATATTGCAAAGGGTGGGGAACTGTTATCAAAGTTGGGCGGGGTGTCGTCTCAAGAGGAAGCTCAAGAAGCTACATACGAATTACAAACAAATTTCATCAAGAAGTAGCTATGTCTCTTGATTGACTTTTTTGAGTGGTTATTTTTTTTTAGTTGTGTTCAAGGGAGAACATTCAATGGGTTGTTTGTTGGTAATAGTTTGTTGTTTTGCTTGTACTGGTTTATTTGTAAGGATGATGTTGTTACATTCTCATGGATGGGTACACATTGGTTATAAAAGTATGTCCAAAGATGTTAAGATGATGTAGAACCCAATAAAAGAATTTTTTTTTGTTTTGGCCACAATTGTTAACCTCTGATAATGGAGTGCTAGTAGTGTTACCCATTGTTTTTGGAATCTACTTAAAGGAGGCTAGAAGGGACTCTTGGTGCAAGGTGCTAGAATTGGCCTTAGAATTCCATGATGGAGGGAATAAGCAATGAAACCTATTATGCACTAGAATATGTATGCTCCCATACATGGCATGAAAACATTTAATCCCTAATCTTTCAGTGCACTTAAAGTTATCTAAGTGGTATATTAATAGTTGAATTGCAACCATTGTTATTGTGGAGGTGGTGGCAAATTGAATTGCGTGTTGCTATATGAAATAGCTAATCATGATGCTGCACAATAATGGTTTTCTAGTTGTGAGTTGTGGATACTTAATATGTGAAGTTATTTGCAATTTGTATGTTCTTGGCTTTATTTGGCGAATTATATAGACATGTTCACAGAATATTGGCTCTTTTTCTTAATGGCTGGTGAGTGAAGTTGGTGAACCCAAAAGATTTATGGACACACATGTCATCAAGTGTATTTGTTAAATTTATTGGTGTCAACTTATGCTTAATGCTAAATTGAGATCACCTTTTTATAAAACCTTGGGCCTAAACATCAACAAGGGGCCAATCTTAGAGGTGGAGTATGTTAGCATGTTGGCTTTTAATGAAAGGCTTTATAATGTGCAATAATTGACTATTACTATGGTCCAAAAAGGAAGCCCATTTGCACACCAGATGTAATTTTCCCTTAGCATTGGTATTTACTTATTTATCATTACAACAAAAGGCATCCTTGTACACCAAGTGATTTCATTAAATTTTGAGTGAATTCATTGGTTTAAATAAACAAGGACTAGTTGGAAAGGAGTGAATTCATTGGTCTAGTGAATGGGGACTAGTGAACTACACCCACATTTTGAAGTAGTGTTATATAGAAGGAGAATGTGTGGTAAGCTAGACTTGAATTTTGTCAATGTTGGGATGTAGGCAATAATTGTATCATTAGTTAGAAACCTAGCCATTTGGAAAACATTTGTGAATAATGAAAAGGTCCAAAAGTTTATGCAATCTCGTGACATGAACCCACAACAACTTAATGGTTTTATTATTTTTTCTTGCTTGCCCACTTTTTGTATTTTCCCATTGTGAATTTGGCAAGAGGGCAAGATGGAACTACCATTTGTTGGGAGCCCATCATTAGTGTCATTAGTGTCCATGATTCAGTTCTACTATTAATGTTGGAAAAAGTTATTTTTTGGTGCATGGTATAATTTTGTAATTTGTGATCCTTCTTCATCCTCTATCCCACTATAGATGTGGTGGATAGGCTGGCCAAATAGGGTAAATAGATTGAAACACTTTTGTTTGTCCATGCATTTGGGATAATGAATCACATTCAACATGTTGTTTTGTTTAATATTTATTTGAACGAAGCTTGCAAAATAGCACAAATCCATCTTGAAGACTAGAAATAACTCAATGGCTACATAGGTAATGGGAACACCAACAATAGTTGCTATATAGTTACATGTTTTTTCTCTTTCCAAGTCAAAAAATGGGATAAGACATAGATGTTTGATGGACATACTTCTCAATTTGCATTTTCTTATTGTGATATGTAATAAAGGATTTTTTTTAGTGTTTAAGACGTTTCACATTTTGCATTTTCTTATGATGCATTTTTTGGGTATTATAGTAGAATGATGCAATGCTAAAAGTAATATTGACTTGTATTGAAAAGTATCACTTAGAAAATCATTATCCTTCAATGCCATGTGAGTGAAACCATGGTAAAGTATACATAAAAAGTTGCCAAAAAAATAACAAGTTAAAAAAGAGGCAGTTTTTCATGCAATCACAAGAAAGTAGATTTAAATTTAACTTAAATTTCATTTTGAAACTATTGAGCCTTCAATTGGGTTTATTGTAAATCAACTACAAAATTTCAAAAAAATTGGAATAATAAAAATAAGGAATAAATATGTTTGAAATTGACTGGTCAATATGGTGTTCAAACCTTTTTTTTCATTAGAAAATTTAATGAAATATACATGTATGAAGTTATAGCATAAAACTCATTATATATTCAAGGGCCTCACCAAAAAAAAAAATCTAATTTATCTTTGGTAGAATATACTTGACACATATTTGAATCAAATCTTACATTGTAGAAAGTAGGTTTTATAAGCTACTTGGATTTTTAAAAGTCTACTTGAAACCTACTTTTACAATAAAAAATAAATAAATAATGCATAATAATGAAGAAGTATCTTGTTATTCATCAAGATGAAAGCACACTGAGGGTGAGCCACTTTCCACCAAAAAAGGTGATGTATAACGAGTATTATAGTATGTAGTAAGCTTATATCTTGATGGTATCCTTTGACTATCTTAAACATAAGCAAAAATAAATAAAATTTGTATGACAACCTTTTGGAATTCAAGGTTTACTTTGAGGCAAAATGAATTTTGATCCAACAGTTAGATGAAAAAGATTGGATAAAATTAATGTACATATAATATGTAACTTATACTTTCTCGAAGGCCATAGGGCTTCATATTTGTGGTTCATAAAACATTACCCCAAATTTTTTTTTGAAAAAATAATGCAATTTCTATAAAATCTCCTCCTCTTTGATATGGTAGAGGTTTTTTTCTTTGAAAAGAAATATTATTATGGATTTATTGTTCAAAAATGCAAAAAACACACTTTTTTTAATGAGATTTCGTTCAAAAAAACTTTAAATTTTAAAATGGTCTTAGATTTAATTCATGTATATCAATATCATACACAATAAAAAAAAATTCACCCAAGAATTACATTCACAACCCTAGTTTTGAAGTATCTATGTAATTTTTTCAAACTCTGCGATAAGTATTATTTTGTCACAAATATACTCCATACATTCAAGTTATTCATTTTTTGTTGGATTTTAAAAATAAATTGATTAGATTAAGTTTAAAGTTAATCAAATATACTTGAAACAAGCAAAAATAATCCAAGATTTGATGTCCATATATTACCCAAAAAAATAATTGCATAAAGATTATACTTGTGACTACAATTTTTGGGGGTTTAGTGTGCTTATGCCCATCGTTCAAATAAAAAGATTGAATGTATAACAATTTTGTGATGGGTTTTGGTCCTACTTTTTATTCATTTGACAAGTAGACTAACATGTACTTTTAGTTGTACATTTTATTGTGCTTTCACCCATGTATGTAGAAGGTGATGTCAAAACTATGAACATAACTTCATATGGCAAAGAAGAAAGATAGAAGACCAAAGGATGAACCAATGAAACAAGTGCAATTGGTTGAGGTCATTTCACAATAAGATGTTTTGTAAGTGCAAGGGAGGAAAACATTGGAAAACCAAAAGGTTTGGTTGTGCTCAAATTTAAATTCTATTTAATATAGGCATTTGAAAGATGCTTCTACATTGTTTCCTCTATACATCATTAATGATTTATGTTGCAATAATACAAACCTCCCTAAGAACATGTCATGCAACAATAAGATTGAAGATGTAGACATTAAGAATTTTGAATATTTTGGCTTTGGTCAGTGTTTGAGATCATGGGTTCAACCACTTACCTTTAATTTTTGTTTATTCTAGGCACATTAGGAAGAGTCTAGAAACATTCAAAAAGTCCCCAAGGAAAAAGAAACAATTGTAAGTAATCTTAAGTACTCATTGTGACCTTGTTAATGCATATCTTGGGTTAATTCAACAAGCTTGTATTGGTTGGTTTTTTAGACTTTATAAATGCTTTAGTTCAAATAAACTTCATGTTGTGCCTATATAGACTTGGATTAAAGCAATAACATTACTTTTGTCCATTATCACCACATGCATTTAAGGAATCAGAAAAAGAAAAGATGGTAGATAAACCTTCTTTTATAAGGAAATTTGTTCAAGAACTTCAAATGCAAACATGTTCTATTCATTTATGACCTAATTTTTTCATTTGGAAATTTTGGATTGTAAGAAAAATAAAATTATAGGCCTTTTAAATAGCCCTTAATGTGATTGTCAAAATTTGAAAACCTTTAATGACCTTTACATGATATTTGGTTGATAAATGAAACAACCAAGGAACGAATTTACATTTTTAGCCCATAACATTGGAATTTATGATGGGTGTGCTAAAGTCTTGCCACACACATTGACATTCATGGATAGACCTTGTTTAAAAGTCTTTGGGTCATAGCCAGGAAATTTTTGTTTCACATCTAGGAGTCAATCATGGTACCATACAAATATTAATTAAAATAATTAATGTCAAACATTTGAAGTATATACATATGCAAAAGTCATGCAACAAATGTCCTAGAAATGTGATTTCATTTCCATAACATAAACAATTGAAACACATCTCCATTCCCCAAATACATAACCATGTAGTGAGTATCATTGGTAATGTGTAATAGCAATGTGGAGCCTAAATGTTTACTATGCATCAAATTTTTCTTAACCATTTGAAACAAAATTTCTATCAATTTATGATAGAAATTTGATGGTTTTAAAATTTTAATTCATGATTATGTAATTACATAAATACCTCATAATATGTGACAATAGTTTTTTTTTAAACAATGAATAACTCTATGTACTGTGAACTAGATTGTAGAAGATTTGGAAATAACCAAAATGGTCTAGGGGTGAAAACACAATAAAGTATGCTAGTCAAGGACACTTTTTGTTCATGGAAAAATACATAAAAAATATGTTTGGATGTATTGGTTATGCAAGATGGAAGTGGATTTGGAAAAAATCTTCCTTAACTTGGGGAGTTTAGGAAATCATTAGGCAAAGGAAAGAAGGTACAATTTACTTAAACACTAGTTGAATTTTGCATCAATTGTTGTCACTTTCAAACCTAAGCATTAAAAAATGCAAGTCACTAAAATTGTGCAACAACATCCACATGTACTAATGACTTTTGTTATGCACCCATTATAACAAAATTATTCGAATTTGGTTGATAAAGTATGTTTTAATTATGTTATTTCATATGGCATCCAATACATATGTTTTTACATTCCTATAAACAACAATTCATTTTTGTAACTTGATAATGGATATTCATAACTATTTCCTAGATCATATTATTTTTGACAAAAAAAATTACAATTTGTACATGTGGGTCCAATCATGTTCACATTGGATTACACTAATGAAATCTTATAATTTGACACCATATTCATATGGATCATTTATAAAAACTTGCTTATGAGTGTTGTATCTACTTAAAATGAACCACTACCTTACTTGATAATTCACTTTCTTCTATTTAGAACATAGAAATTTGTTTATATTTGATGTACATATATTCCATTTACTTTTTAAATCTAAAAAATGAGAAATTCACAATTGTAAGTGTTTTTGAGTGTGGTTAGTAGGCTCATATCATTTAAAAATAATAATCAAACAATTTTTTTTATGATATTACAAATAAGATAATCCTTTGGAAAATTGTCCTTATCTTATGCAATTGTTGTTCACTTTCAAAAGTCCTTAATTAAAATCATAATGTAAAGTTGAATCAAATTTAATTTGAACATCTTAACATTCAATTTAATCATGTAGCACAACTTATCATGACACTAGTACAAAGCATGTCCCCATTCCACTCACATTCCACCCAACATGGAAAGGCCTTCCCACTCAATGTTGGGTGAAATACAAGTGAAATGCATAATGAAATGAAGACATGTTTTGTAGTAATGTTATTACCATGGATTTCAATCGCAAAAGAAAAATAATTTTATGAGACTTTACAATTTTCATGGTCATTTGACATTTTTTTGGCTTGTTTGAATGTGATTTAACCCACGTGAAAAATTGATACTATTTAGCAAATGGGATAGGTATGTAGTTTTTGCAAAATATAAAAACTTTTATGTTGAAAGTAATTTCAAAAAATAATAATATGATATATATATATAACACTTCCATGTCACATATTATATATTTATATAGTTTTAAAATTCAATGTTAAAAGGCTTCACATACTTGCATGTTTCCAAAACTAAGGTTTTCATGTTTTACAAAGTTGGGATCATTTTTTTAGCATACTTTAGCATGCTTTCACCCCTAGTCTATCTTCCATTTGTTTCTTCACAACACATGTAATAGGCTACATGGACCTAATATTGCAAATTTTCCTCTATTTTCACATAGTAATGTTTATTGCAACACATTGTTGTTTTTTTTGGGCAAATTTTTGCAACTTGGCTAGAAAACATGGGAAGGTACAAAGGATTGTTTTTGGAAAAATTGGGTCCCATGTCACCACATTATGAGAAAAATATATATAAAATCAACATTTTAAAAAGGTAGTTCCAACAAGTTGCCAAATTATAAAAGAAATCCTAAATCTTTCTACTTCCCATGTGCCCTCAAATTAAATTTGGCTTAGAACATCTCCATCGTAAACTACAAATTTTCCCAACAAAACCAAAGTTGCTAAGGAGTTTGTTGAACTTATGCCAATCTAAAGTTGTTGTGCCCCATTGCAATCACATGCTACAAAGCCAACAAAGTAGAAGGAGACATGTTGGAAAACAAATGTAGTCGAGGAGGACCATAGTAATAAAAGAAAAAATTATCAAGCATGTAGAACAAAAGAAAAACTTTTGTGCAACACGTTCACATTGCAACAAACATGCACTACAATAGATAAAAAAGAGCTTGAGCATTGGAACAAGCACATGTAACAAGGAAAAAGAAAGTTTGTGTTGTAGCATGTGTACACAACAAAAAAAGGAACTTTTTCACAAAAAAAGCTTACATAATTGTAACAAGAAAAAACAAAAACTTGCATTGCAACCTTTTTTTCTCCCACAAGAAGTTCACATTGCAAAACAATATAACATGGCTCTTGGTAATGACAACAAAAAGGGCATTTGTATTAAAGCATGGAGCGTCGATATACAAGAACAATTTTTTTCTGATGATCATGGGTTTGCAATGGGAAGCTCATCAATAAATTGTTTGTCCAATTATTGTTGACAAGGTGATAGGGTGAAGATGTTCTAAATTTTCTTATGCATGACTACAACCCACCTCTTTCACATTGTTCCTCTATCATTACACAAAAACCTTCTTGTTGCATACCAATGTTTCCAATCTTTGCATAAGACACTTGTGGTTCTTGATAATGAAATAATTATCTTGGGTAGATTAAGGTGTGTAATAGTAAGGTTTTGATGTGCATGGCGAAGCGCAATAATTTGGTTTTCTTCGTGCAATGAACTATGCAGTGTTGTGCAATCATGGGGTAAATGGGAGATGAACTCAATTTATATTTACTGGTTGTAGGTCGCATATTTAGTTATAGGTCATAGTTATAGGTTCATATCTATGTATGGAGGAATTTTGTTTGTTTGTTTGTCATGTTGAGATTTGTTAAACCATGACACTTCCCATTGCGTTCTTGTAGTGTTGAAAAGCCCACCATGGGGATGCACTAAGGTGGTTTCATAATGTTTAGACCTATGAGTAATAGTTACTTAATATTGAACCATTTTGTTGTAGAAAATTCAATAAAATGAAAACTAAAAAAATTAGGAAAATTGGGCCATACTTTTGGTATTGTTGGAAAGGTCTCAATGAGGAGAGGACCATATGGAGGTAATTTTGTAAAATTTCTAGACCTAAGGTTCTTGTATAGTCCATATTGAATTTTGAGTAATCTCTTTTGTTGGCAATTCAATAAAAAATCAACAAAACCAAAATTGGAAAAAATTTAGATTTCACACTTGGGCCACGAGCCACACTAGAACATATTACATTAGATTTTGCACATTCTAAGAATCAGGTGTCATGGTCACATATTGTCGGCAATGGATTTTTTTTGTGGTGAAATTTCGGCATTTTGCAAAAAACATTTAGAAAAAGAATATTCCCTTGTCTTTTGGGAGACAATTTGCCAAAAAAACCCAATGTTTTATTTTTAAAAATCACCATTGAAAGTCACTACAATTGCCTAAAACATGAAAGCATGCTGAAGAATTTTTCACTTTCATGATTTGAATATTGGCAAAATTGGCTAAATATACTTATGGATGATTGCCATTCATTGAGCAACATCACAATATTGAAAAAAAAAAAGGGGAAACAAAGCCATTACATCATAGATAGAATAGATAGATAGACAGTTGCTATAAAGCAAATTTCAGAAAGAAATAGAAATGTTGTATCACTGGGAGAATATAGTTTTAAACATGTTAAATGAGGGATAAAAAATAATATAGGCTTAGGACTTGATAGGCTTAGGTACCCTAAATTGTAGGTCTTTACAGACACTACTACACTCAATGAGAGAGCCCCTTGCAAATTGGATCAAGGCGCTGCATGACTCCAAAAGGAAGGGACAGATGCTTGTAGTGAGTAGAGCTCTTGAGAGTTGATTCCCAGAGACGCCTCAAGCACCGCAGAGGAGATGTTGGTGGCCAGCAGCTGGTTTGCTGTAAGCAAGAATCCAGGGTCCTGGGAGTTGAGGCTGTTGAAAGTCACTGCAGGTCCAGTACCCACATTGATCTGGAAGTGCAGACTGGCCCTGGGGAAGATGAAGACGTCTCCTTGTTGCAGTACTTCGGCGTATAATACATTGTCGTAGCTGATGAAGCCTGTGTAGATGGAGCCTTGCACCACGAACAAAGTCTCGGTGGCTAAAGGATGGATGTGTGGAGGAATGACGCCGCCTACTCCGAAATCAAGTCTTACATGGGAGATTCCTTGTGTGTTCAATGCTGGGTATTGGTGTACATCTCCCAACGTTGGGATCGCGTTTGTACCTGAGATGGAGACATTCCCTGAAATATAACCAAATGACGAGTAGCAGAGTTAGGATTTATGGTCTTTTGAATGCTGCTAAATAATTGCAATATAGTGAAGTGGGTCTTGGGATTGATCGTTATCTAACTTGTGCAGTTTGTCGAGAAAGTCTTTGTTTAATGAGACTAGGTGATCCGAATGTGCAGACTTGTTCATACACATTCTATTGTGTTAAGTGATAGAGCAGGGAGTAACATCGGCGCTGTTTTTCATTTGGTGTAGAACGCGACACTAATATTATATTGCATGGCAACTGGCATGTTCGACCAATTACATAACAAAAGCATGTGGAGGAGATTTTTGACGAGCTAATTATTAGCACATAATTTCTTTTGTATACCCATTTCGCAAAAGTTCAATGGCTTAGGATCGAACCAGCTTTACGGAATCCCGTGAAGAGGAAGTCTTTAGAAGTAACAGTAGCACGGTCTTTGCAAGCGAGTCCATTAACATGTGGAGCACTAGGGGACAAATCTGCCACACAGAAGTCCTGCAAAGGATCTGCATCCGAAGCTTGCACCATCTGAAGAGCCGGAGCAGCGACTAGTAGTAGCGCTGTGCAGCAGGCAAATGCAAAGGTCACCTTCCAAGCCTGACTAGCCTGACCTTTACTGCAGCAGCTTCCTGCACTTGTGTACAACAAGCTCATGATGGCAACGTCCATTGTGCAAAACCCTACACAAGGAGAAAAAAAAACCCTTAGTGTGAGTTATGTTCACTGGAGGAAAAAAAGAACCCTAGAGTGCTAGTTCTGTTCACTGGGAAAAAAACTAGAGCAGCAATTGTTGAAGAGTCTGGTACAACTGCATGTACTAACTAGTAAAGACTCAACACTTGTGCAAGTGAGAGTACTGGAGTTCACCCAATTGAGTTATTCGTGAAGTAAGACAAACACAGCACCAGAACCCTGAGTTTGGTCTTTACACAGAGTGAGATTCAAAAAAAACCTGCAAGAAAGAGCTAGACTAGAGCAAGGAAGGAAAGGCACTGGGTGGTGTGTACTAATTGTTGTACTTTTGATACTTGGAATGAATGAGCAATCTACCAACAATAATGGGTTTTTATACTTCAAATGACACTTTAGAGAGTTTGCTGAGTGACTACTTGAAGAAGAGCCTTCAAAACTCACGTGTTTTGAGTTTTTTGGTGCCTCTTTGGGTGTATTTGGTGTACATTATTTTCTATCTTCTTGGAAATTTACCATGTATCAATCATGAATCATAAGTCCACCTACTCCATCAAAAATAATAGTTTACATGAAGTTTTGACCACACTCCCCATGGGCACCATGTTCGCAAAATGGCAATTGTCTATAGGAAGAAAGATGTATGAAACGTGGTGATCGTCCCTACGAAGATTTAGCCAAATTTGGCTATACATCATATATGAAGTACAAATATTTAATTGTCTTTTTATGTTTTTGGCTATATGGCAAGAAATCAAGTCTGCAGATTTTTATTAAATTTTTCCCATGGCTTTTGGTGATTAAAGTAGAAATCTTTAATTTTCCTTTTTATATTTTTGGCTACACACTGAAACCAAATATGAAAATCTGGAATTTAAAAAAAAAAGAACTTCCCATCACTTTTTATGCTTAAGTTCAAATCTTTAATCATCCTTTTATATTTTTTGGCTACACTCTGAAAACCAAATATAAAAAATCTGGCAATTTTTTTTTCCTGTCACTTGGGTGATTAAAGTCCTCCAAAGTCACTTGATTTTTGAATTCTGAACTTTTCTTTTTTGGTGAAATTTCGTCAATAAATAAGGTCTGCTCCACACCAGTGTTTATTTTTTCATTTTTGTGAAGTGGCGAACATCCATAAGACATTTCAGTCAAATTTGGCTATAATTAACCATTAAAAAACTAGTGGTGTGGAGGGAAAAAAAATTCAATTTTCTCATGTTCAACAAAAGTGGTGATCAGCCACAAGAGGATTTAGCCAAAATCTGGCTATAACACAAATAGAAAAAATAAAAAATAAAGGACTATTACATGTTGATGAACCTCTAGAACCCATTAACTAAAATATGGGGATTTCAAAAGAAGAAAGCTAGAAATTTGCCCAAATCCTCCAAAAATCTTGACAATTTCATAACTTTCTTCCTCCAAATATGGGGATTTTATTTTGAAATCTGTCAAAAAAAAGTTCCCTTTGACCATGTTGCTTGGGAATTTTTTAATAACAAGATAATGAATTTTCACCACAAAAAGAAAAATTATTCATGCGGAGAGGTCAAACTCTTTTCCCGACAACTGCTTCTTGTAAATGTGGCAACAGATGGGGGACTTATGAGTCAGTTCGCAATATGAGGGTCCAACTTCAAAGTCTTTTTGGCAAAACCTTAGTCCACAAGGTGTATCACCCATGTGTAGTCCCAGGGAGGGTACATTCACAAAATAAGGGACCTTGGATAAGGTCCCTAGTTGGAGAGTTCGGCCCCACATTTTGAGAACATTTCTCTGACCTGTGGGCCCTATTGAAAATTATGATCCCTTTCTACCATTTCTATTGGCCCTCTAAAATTCTCACAAACCTACCAAACCCCATTACAGATTTAGCTAAACCCTATTACAGAGCTAACCCTAATCAGATTTAGCTATTAGTTCACTCAAGATAAGTAAGGGAAAAAAAAATTCAGACCACTAAATCAGGCAATTTTGTTGGCCATAACATTTTTTTCTACACACATGCCGATTCAACATCCTCTGTATATTTGAGCATCTCCAGTGGTGCTCAGTATGTGACTCTGAGAAAATATTTTTCACATCCAAGTTTGGTTATGTACTCTTTTGCTTGCAACCCCACCCATAAAACTGAAACTGAGACAGCAAATCGGCAGGGGAGGGGACTACTAATAGCAAACCACCTGGACCTATCAGAAACACTGAGTAGCAGTTAGATCATATTTATTACACTCTTTTCTGCAAGTGCACAACGCTGCTGCACCTTTTTACCAGCCACAGCAAGCAATTATGCTGAGCCAAAAACCATTTTCCTGAGCCAAACCAGCATTTTTGGACTTTCTTCATCTAATATTACTGTGCAGTATCACGTACCGATCGCCACTGGAGATGCTCTTAGACACTAATACTACAACCTATACAGACAGGATTAAAAGAAAGTCTAACATTTAACAATTGTCTAGAACATGGCCATTGCATACATTGCCTATGCTCCAGCATCCACTCTGAACCAGCAGCACCTACAATGGGAACCTTGACCCTTTGAAGTGAGTCTGACCATGGTTATGTTTACCCAAAGAAATGTCAAATATATACATTGAAGACCCCCATTTTATGCTTATAAAGTTTACAAGCAACCCCCCAGAAATTTATAATGTTTACAAGGAACCTACCCCCACAAAAGGGAGTGGTTCCTATCCTAATTGGAGCAAGTTAATGAAAAAAAATTCAATGACTTTTTAGAAGGGTTGCCCTTATGAAGGTCCATGGTGAAAAAGTTTGTTTGAGGTTTGAAAATTATACCATGCTCAGACTGCCACAAACATGTCCATGTGGGAGCTGGGCATGGGAAGTGTCCAACACCCTCGTGCCATATGAATATCCATGGTGGAAAAGCTCCTTTGAGTTTTGAAATCTATACCATGTGTATGCATATGGAAATGTGTATGCTTCACGCATTTTGCCAATTTGACTTTCCCTTTTTTGCAAAGTCCACTTTGGTTGTTTTCATGTTGTGAAGTTCGCATCCCCATTGCCACATTGGGAACTCACCAAAGGCAACTTTATTATTTGGACTGCCCAATGTGCTTTGAGCTACCCCCTATTTGGAATGTATAGAGAGATCAATGTGAAAGGTTTTTGAGTTCAATTTTAACTAAGCATTTGAGATGTAAGCCCATCAAATGGTGAATCATCATCCATTCGCATCCACATAGATGATGTGGATGATGTGTGAAATTGATTAATGGATAGGCATGACCTCCATCAACCTATGTCCATGGGTTGAATTATGGTAAATGCACTTACTCCCATTGATTGGAAGAATTTCATGTATGAATTATGTCCAAATGCAACAACATTAATTTTGATGAATGAAGAGAAATGACCCCACGAGATGAAATTTGCCCTAGTTCATGAACATGAAACAATTGGGTTAGTCTTCATGATGTTTCAAGATGTATTAACTTCTTCACCTACGGAGTATAATGTAATGTACAAAAAATATCATCCATGGATTCCAATGGCTATACTCTCATTTAAAACATTTTGTGGATGCAATTTGACCATATTTTGTGATGAAATAAATTCCATCAAGAAATATCAGCTCTAGGATTCATATCATCCATGAAATATAATTCATTCAATGTTTTATTTCGACCTCTATAATTCATCAAAATTCCATAGATGAACATCCATGAAATATAATTTACACGTGAAAAATCATCACCACCATATTATTTTTTTATTTTCCATTTTTGGATTTTTCTCAATTAAATTGGTTTTATGTAGATTTTGGCTACAAACATGATAAAAGAACCATAATCCCCTCCTTGTAAACTCCTTGTATTTTTTTAATATTTTGATCAATTCTACAAAGAAATATTTTTAAATTTTTAAAAAAATATCTATTACATGTTAAGGTTTGTATTTAAAAAATTCTTAAAATAAGTCATTCTCAAAGTTTTTCAAATCATTTTATAAGTCATTTTACTATTTAAAAACATTAGTTACAATGTTTTAAAAGTGTTTTGCCATACTTTTAATACATTAAACTAATTTTGAAAAACTTTATTCACATGTTCTCATGATATATAATGAATGTTGTTATATAAGTAAATCCAACAATTTCAACACCAAATTAAATTACCACTTTAAAATATGAAAAACCAAGCATCGGTTACACTTGCATTAGTGTGATTGCACCTTTTTTTATTTGGTAGATATGGGAGAAAAGTCTTATATATTCCTATGGTTCCTTGGGGGGGGTAACTCAATCGAGATTGCACCCAACTTTCAACTTTTTTATTTGCAATTTTGTTCACATGAATGGGGTTTGAACCAACTTGAATTCCAATTATTTGCACACATGGTTGCAACTTGCATTGTTGTAAGTTGAAGTTGATAGCTTGATTTTTAACCATTGATAGGTGGCCAAACACATTATAATGCACATATTTTAGGTTTTCAACTTTCCATTGAGTTTGAAATTCACTTTTTGCTTTTGTATTTATAATTTAGTTTGTTGAATTTGTGTTTCACATCCTTATAAATTGCAATTGTTATTTTCATTTGTTCATTGTGCAATTTTGGCTTGTTAGCGTCAACTGAATTCCTTTGTTGATTGCACATCATTGACTTGTTGATGTTGGGTTAATCTTTTCACATTATGTTCTTCAACCGACCATGTGTTGCCTTCTTGCTAAATTGTTCAACTTTTGTGTGCAGTGTTAACTACATAGGTCCCTTTTCTATTATTGTCAAGGTTTGGTGTTTCCTATCAAATGTTAATCACACATGAATCTAGTACTAGGTCCATTCACAAGTGGGGTACCAAAAAGGAGTGTTTCAATTTATAAAGATTGCAAAAGACAACTTTGGATTTTATTTATTTATTTATTTTACATTATTATAGTTGTAGTGGATTGTCGTATGCCAATAAATAAAATGATGTCTTGTTAAATTAATTAGAATATTTTAAAATAATTTGGATACTATGCAAATGTCATTTTGAATCCTATAAACTAGTTATATAAATGTTTAAACTACATTTTTTTATAAAGGAATTAAAAGGAATGTATAAAGTCATACAATTGATTTCAAATTTTTTGTACAACAAAAACATGCCCCCTTCTATGAAAGTACATGTTCATTGGATCAACTTGATAAAAAACCAAATCATACAAAATGTCAAAGTCTTGAAATTTTAAAGGAAAGGACTGCAAGGCAAAGAGTTCATTTTCTTAACCATTTGACCAAAAAAATATGTTCAATGAGTTCAAAATGTCTAGCTATAGGTGTAGGTCACATGTGTAGGAAATAGTCTTGCCAAAAAACATGTTTGGTTGTCCATTGACACTCATTTTGAGATTTTTTGGGATTTTCTACATTTTTAAATATAAACAAAAATATTCATACACAATTATGTATGAATATGAAAACTCATCACTATCACATGAATTATCTTAAATTGGACTAATCAATTTTTCTCACTTAAAGTTGTTTCAAATAAATGTTATTTGCAAAAATTAACCCCACAAAAGTCTTGTCCTTTTCTTTTTTTTGGAACCTTAATTGTGAATGGACCTATTTGTGACAAAATTGTTTAAGTGTTAGCTATCAACATTGCTTATCTTGAAGCTTATTTGTTGTTTACAACTTTCAAGAATCTATAATCATCAAATGTGCAATGCTTCTATTGAAAATACCTCATAACACTTGGTATAAATATTTATATAATTACAAACTGTCATCACAAGAATGTATTGATCTTTTAGATCAAGTAAACTAAGTTTGCTACATAATCTTGATGTTCTTATCCTTGGGTCAAATGAAGCTTCATATTCTCTTGACCAAATTACGTTACATTGGCATCCTCTAACAACAATGCACTTATGGATCCATTTGTAGAATCCACCTTTGAAAGTAAAAAATGAAAACATGTCCATAATTCACATCATAACTCTTAGGACTTATGAATAATGAAATACATATGGGTTGATTTTTTTGTTGGAGATGATGGTTGAATTAATGTTGTGAGGTCTAAGGTGTGTTCAAAGGTTAAATGTAAGGATAAAACATTTGTTCCTATGCTTGATAGTCTCTCCAAACATGTTGCTAAAAAGAAGTCTTGAAAGAAGTTATTACAATCATAAAGACAATGTAACATCAAGTGGAGGATTTTAAACAACATTCACTAAGTCATCCAAGAACTTCTTTGACCCTTTCAT
>Ga0209208_10000594_pt1 | contig 47604 bp, 34 predicted proteins | sample S1TSphfallax_3_FD_187694 | JGI IMG/M metagenome (GOLD analysis project Ga0209208, IMG submission 187694) | Host-associated microbial communities from peat moss isolated from Minnesota, USA - S1T2_Fd - Sphagnum fallax MG (SPAdes) (version 2) | ecosystem: Host-associated > Plants > Peat moss >...
CAAAGCGAATTACCATACCTCCTATTGTTTTCCACAACCCACATGGCAATAGGCTTGGCTGGCTTGCCATGAACACACCTGCAGGCTCAGAGAACCAAAGAGGAGTTTAGGTCTGGCCTAGAGAAGAAGTTGTGTACTCCTCCTCCTCATCCTCCTCGCCTATGTCTAAAGTTTTGCAGCTGCAATTGCTGTGGATTTGCAGCTGGGTTCAAGATCAAGATTGTCAACACAAAGAAGAATTTTATGCAATAGTAGATTCTGATGATGGATTTGATGGGGTTTGAACCAGTGTTGGGCAGTTCTTGGCTTTTATGAAGAACCTGTGGTTTTGGTTCTAAAAAGAAGAAAAAGAAATGGTTCTGGTTTCCAAAAAAATGGAACCCCGGTTCCAGTTTTTGTTAAAGAAATTCAGGTTTTGATTCTGGAAATCAGACCCGGTTCTGGTTTCCTGGGTAACTCAAGTCTGAAACCAGCGGTTAACAGCCAGTTAATCCCTGGTTCCAAACTTTTTTTTTTCCCAAAAAAAATTATTTTCAAAAGTTCTGATTCCAGTTCCAGAACTAGGTCAGGTTTGGTTCCGGTCCAGTTTTGAATCTGGTTCTGGTTCCAGAAATCACGCCCGGTTCCGGTTTGGTTTTTATTAACCAAGAGCATTTGTTCTGTCCAGCCAAACTGAGTAACCACCCAACTCTGGTTTAAAACAATCAAGATCATAAGAGTTGAATTGTAATTGGATACAAGTGAATTCGGTCTAGAGAAGTAGAAGAAAGATGAAACTACAGTACGTACCAAGGATAAACATGCAAGCTCCCAGAGTCATATTGGTCAAGATCTGCAACGAAGATTCCACAATCCTCGGCATGTTAAATCCCCACCTGCAGCAGAAGTTCAACATATATGTAACCAGCTAGTCGCGAGAATTTCAAACCCTAATTTCCAAATCCAGATCTACGTTTCTAACGTTTTCTTCAACCTCCCTGCATGCAATGCTTCAGCAGGAATGAAAAGAGCAAGTTCTGTCTCATATCTAAGTTTACTTTTTCCAACCCTGCCCATAAATCTAAAACTGGGACCGCAAATAATAGCAAACCACCTAGTCCAATCATTATGATTGGCCAATCAGAAACAAAGAGCAGCAGTCAGATCATATTTATTATGCTCTTCTTCGGCAAGTTTTATGCTTTGCTGTGCATTTTACCAGCCTCAGCAAATTGTACAAAAATGCTGGGCCAAAACCATTTTGCTGAGCCAAACGGGCATGTATTGACTTCTCTTCATCCAATTTTAATTTGCAGGTTCAAACACTGAGCACCTGTGGCGTTGCTCTAAGTGTGCTTCGGAAGATCCAAAATCTCTTGATATAATTCAAGCTCATGATCAGTACTTGCACCTACCTGCTGGCAAGAAGCGAGTAGGTGAACCCAAGCACGCTGCTATATAAGATGGGTTGTCTCAACAGTCTGAACAGCACTCTCTTCAACACATGGTGGAGCATGCTGAATCTTCCCACCATCTGCGCCTGATCTGGGCTAGTCCCAGCTCTCTTCACCTGCTGATTCTCTTCTTGCAGCTTGCAGGTGGTGGTGCTCTCAAATTGGTCATGATGGTGTCTCACGGTAGTAGATGTGCTGCTGCTCTCCGTGGAATCCCGGCCTACATGATGAGTTACTGCAGCTTCTTCTGCTTCCTTCTGCGCCTGCTGCATCGTAGTTATATTGATGAAAGTCTGCTTGGACACATGATCGTGAACTACTATCTCTTTCTTGGTAGCCAACAACCCCTGAGAAAGGTCCAACTCCGGCTTAGTTGCAAATGCAGCAGTGGCAGCTGCAGGTCCAGCTGCGCTTGCAATCTCTGAACTTGGAGGAGAACAGCTTTCAGTTGCATCTGAAGTAGCGCAACTGTTGTCTCTTGACACGATTCTGATGGAACAACACGAGACATTGAATATCTGCATGTCTTCCGCAGTACTGATCTGAAGATGCAGGGTTGCTGCACGTACCTCGAACAGAACAATGCACACGTTGTACCAAAACAGAAACTGTGCACTGATGATGCATACGCTACCTTGAAGCGCAATCTCTCCATACATCGGCTGCAGAAGCGGGATGCCCACGATCACAGTATTGGGCAACGTCGCAAGCATGAAGATGGAAATCACCCAGTCGAAACTAGTCCTCGCTACTGCAGCTTTTGCGCTGTACAACGACGACGACGCCAACGCCCACGCACATAACACACCTGTACAACAAGAGTTCACATTGTGGCAAAAGTGTCAGCATGAGAGATCAGAGCGCAACTTCATTGGAAATCTTGGACGAGGTGCAGCAATCATATCCACTGGATCCGCTGGAAGAGTGCTCTGACCCTGGAAAAATGCACTATCACCTTAGAGGGCCCTAGAGGAGCCTTAAAGAGTCTAATAAACACAGTCAAATCGTATTTATTGATTGCTTCTTGTTTGTGATTAGTTAGATAGTTTGATTGGTCTAGGTGGGTTGCTATTAGTAGTCTCCCTCCCTAGTTTTTGTTTTAGGGGCGGGGTTGGAAAAAAGTAAATAACTAAAACTTGGATGTGAGAAGTATTTTAGTAGGGTCACAGACTGAGCACAGCTGGAGATGCTCTTACGATCCTGGACTTAACAGAGAAGAACGGCTTTGGAGAGGAAATCCGCAGCAAGGATGTGAAGGCTCAGGTTGTAGGGGTTGTTGAAAGCCAGGAAATGGCAGACGTAAGCAGGAAGGAGGAAGTAGGTGTTGAGTTGCGCAATGCCTGCGCACTGTTCTGGCACCTGCACCAGCTTCCACCATCGCAACGATCCGTAACCCAGCAACATGGCCACATACAGCGGCACGACTCCCACCATCACATTGTAGAATTCAGCTCCCGTGAATGTCATGATCACAAGAAGAAAAATCTCCGATCTCTCTTGTGTGTCTCGACTCTTTTGGAAAGACACAAGTCCTTTGTTTCCTCTGCCACCTCTTTATAAGCACTTGCAAAATGGAATCCGAGCCAGATTTGAGAAGAGGACATTGATCAGCTGCATATAGGAAGATCCTCATCTACATCATCAATAATCAAGAAAAGAAGACAGGGAAAAAAAAGGTTGAGATCGTACAGATCGAGTGAATCTCTCTCTTATGTTTTGCTCATCTACGTCATATCAATAATCAAGAATTTAAGAAGACGGAAAACAAAAGTTGAGATCGTTGAGATCAAGTACGCGCATCTGTTTCTTATGTTTTTCTCATCTACATCATCAACAACAATCAAGACAAGAAGACAGGAAGAAAAAGTTGAGATCGTTGAGATCACGTCGATCTCTTTCTCTCTCATGTTATGGTCCTCTCTTTAATGCAAGATGGGAGGGAGACATTGATGAGCCGCCATGCATTGATACGGTTGAAAAGGACCAACTTGCTGTCTTTTTAGTTCAGCAAGTTCTGCAAAAAGTTCGTTCTTTAAATAAATTGAAATTCTGCTTGCTTTGGTCGGGCCCGTAGTGATTTCAAAGTCATCACCTCCCCAGTGACAGAATGAGTACCGATCACCAGCAAAATTTGAAGTGTTAATTTTGAATAACAATAATCATGGAATGAAATGGGATTCTAGAGTACGTTTTCAGGTTCCTAAAAAATTATATAATTTTTTTAAATGTCTAAATTTTAGAAAATTAAGGCTCCTCTCTTGCTGAAAATTTAAAAAATTATTATTTACTGAAGTCAAAATTTCATAGAATTTTTGAGTTTTTTCTTTGAAACAAATTTTTTGTCAAACACTCTCTAATGAGCTTTATTAGACACTTTCTATAGGTTTGACAGTGCAACCCTACAGAGAACTAGGTTGTTCGGCTGAGAGATTTTTAAAAAAAAAATTTGTGTGCAATAAATCTAAAGAATAATCCTTATTTTTCAATGTTTGATAGTATGCTATGGTTAGTGCCATATTTCCTACAGGGGAGAATCTAGGATCAAAACTTGTGCTATGAAATAGAATGTTTGTGTAGAACATTGATGATGAATAACATGTGAATATTTTTCAAGTTAAATAAAATTTTATCAAAAATTCAAAGAAATAAATTTTTAGTGCTGAAATTACAATTTCAAAATAAAATAATTATTTGGTACTGAGATGCCAACCTGAAAAACTATTATGGTAATAGAAATATCAATAGTCATTGGTGGTGGGGAAGGAAGGGGGTTTCTTCAACTCACTATCAACTTGTTTTGGTCCAAATAACTTAGAGCCTGCCTAATATCAGTTTTGTTTTTGCCTGAATTTTTTTGTTCTTTTTGGACTAAAAAATTGAGAAATTTTTATTTTTTCTAGTGTAAATCTGATTGAATTTGCTAATTGTTGGAAACTTTTGCCAAGTTTTTGATATTACAACATTAACCAAACATTTCCTGATCCATACTTTTTTTTTCCACAATATATCACCAAAAGTTGACATTAACTCAAAATTTTGGTGAAAGTTCCCTTTTAGAAAAAATCATAAACAAGAATGCCAAATTTGGCACAATTTCATTTTTTAAGGGGGAGATTATCTCCACAAGTCAGTCTAGGGAAGATGCTAAGTAGTGAAGGGTCTTTATTCCAGGTATATCCCTTGCTTTTTTTTTTCTTTTTTTCTTTCATTATCTGCCCTTGGCCTTATCAAAGAAGAAGCATTTGTAATAAGGACCCTTTTGCTTATTTAACGTCTTCTGTCTGTCTTGTTTACTGGCTACACTTCTAATTGCCCTGTACAAAACAGTTGCCAATGAAGTTGAAATCTGTTGGGGGAGCCTTCGCACTGACAAAATTTTGTAGTGTTGGTAGGGTGGAATCATCCATCACCAAACATGTACTTATCATTGAACACTTTTCAACATTTTCCTCATTCCTTAGGCAAATTGAGTGGATTTTTGGGTCATTGGTTGCGCAAACTGGATGGTTACAAATGTTCTTCAAGTGCTAAAAGTAAAGAAGCAACACAGGAAGAGGATGAGTGACAGCTTGCTTCAATTTCAAATTTTAAAATAGCTTTAGACCCCTCCCTAGTTTCAGCCTCATATCTTCCTCATTTTCAGTCCATTTTGAGTGATTAAAAACCTGATGTTTGCACCAACTAGGGCTTAACAAAACTTCTTTCTATTCCAGAGGCAAAGATGCAACAATCAAAAATCTTAAGCTGGAAATCTCAATTTGTTTTAAATCACCCATCACCAAACACTAAAATCCCTTTCACCAAACACCCCATATCTTGCCCATTCATGTACTGGACATTAGATGAAATACTTATAGTCTTCAAACATGTAGAACTAAGATAGTTTGGGCCTGTAAATATGCCTAAACTTTACCTAATGATTTTCAAGATGGCCACTTGAGAAATTACTCTTTTTGATTGACGAGCCCGAATGATTTGAATTGTTCTCTGAGCCTTCACTTTCTAAGTACTGTCCACTTTTTCATATGTATGGGTCGGGATAGGGCTGTAATTGACAATGTACGTTGGATGTGGTAAACACTTTGTCATAAGTATGGGTCGGGATAGGGCTATAATTGGCAATGTACGTTTGATGTGGTAAACAAGGACCATATAGCAATGAAAGTTCATCTGCTATGAGGAGGAACTTTTCAGATGTAGAATGTTCAGTAGCTGTGCTTTCTGCACCGGAAAGCCCTCAGGGCCCACATGAGGTTATTCTGAGAATGCCCTTCCACTAGGGCTTTACCTAACACACTCAAAACCCATTTGTCCTCAACTATTGTTTTGAGTACCAAAGTTCAAAGGGGCCAATTTAAAGCCCATTTGTTTTTCCACCTTCTATGGTGGGGGGTCTCCAAAAAGGACATTTTAAACCCATTTACTTTTCACTTTTGTTTTCTGAGGTTAAAAAAGGAACGGCCTTGGCTCAACCAGTAGTTATATTTGTTCCTACCTGCCATGGCAAAAAAGTGAAAACCAGTGTTTAGTGCAGATTGCACTTTTTAAAAAGAAATCAGTTTAGGTCGGTTCTTTAAGAAAATCTATCTATGAAGGAAGGTAGATTATTTTGTTTTGTTTTGTAGTTATGAGATCCACGGAACCAGGATGCTTCAGATCGTGTTCTTGGTATCTTTTGAAAGCTCTCGACAAGGATCTCGACATGGAGGGGTGCATGGGCTTGGTTCCATGATGTTTGGACTTGTGGTGCAAAAGTTCTTGAATATTGAATGATTTCTTCATTGAAAATTAAATTAAATTGTAGGTGAAAACTTCAGAGGAATTGGAATGTGCCTTTGGTGTTGTCAAAAAGATCTTGAAAAGCAGTATTTAATGGAATTTATTTGGTAACATTCGGATTCAGAATAGGATGTCGGAGATATTTCTCTTTAAGTGATTTCTGTTGCTAAAAATACAAATAAATTTCAAATAAATTCCAATACCAGTGGAAGGAAAGATCAGTTGAGGACGTGGTAACACTTGAATGTCTACCATTTCGATTCAAGTAGAAGGAATTGTGATGTGCCTTTGGTGTTGTTGGAAAGATCTTGATGATTCAAATTCAATAGAGTTCACAGTTGGGCCAATGGCACAAGCCACCCTAGTTAAAATTAAAGAACCTTCAAGATTCTTCAAATCTCAATTCTTTTCTACCACTGGGGATATTTGTCAAATGGTTCTCTCCTATACAAATCATAAATAGTCTTGGATACATGAAACTGGTTCTTGGATTAGGGTTATATAGATTGAATTTTGTTTTGTTAATTTCCTATAATACCTAACTTAAAACCCTAAACCTAACCTAAATCCTGACCTGAGAATCATAGGTTCTCACATAGGGCTGGAGACTTGAGGCCATTGGTTCTTCCAATAACTGTTTTGCCGGTTCTTGCAATTGACCGGATATCTACCATGGTCACATTGAGAGATGCCTACGAGAGCACTAACCAGGTATGTGCTGAGAAAGTGAGATTTTCTTAAAGATTAGTTGGTGCCATTTTTTTTTAAAAATTTGGATAAAATGAATTTTTTTAAAAATAAAAAAAATCAAAGAACATTCAAGGTTCTTAAATCTCAAATCTTTTGTACCACCAGATATTTGTCAAAGGTTCTCTTTAATATCAGAATTAGTTGGATATGTGAAACCAATCCTTTGATAAGGATTAAATTTTTGAACTAATTAAAATTATATGAACCAAAATATCAATTAATTATGAATTGCCTGCAAAGCCTAAACTTAACCTTAAGCTTTAGCATTATCCTAACCCCTAACCTAAACCCTAACTTCAAAACTGTGGGTTTTTTGGGTCCAAATAGGACAATTTTTGGGGTGGGTCAATCAAAACAGTTCTATTCTATTTCCACATTTTTTGGTCTGAAAAGGCCATTCAAAACCTTTAGTCTTTCATTGTTTCCTTATCCATACAAAATTCAGAGCTCCATACAGTTCTCAACTATTAGGTTTACACACTGAAAATACATCAAAATTTGTCAAAATTTTAGTGAATCTATTGGTCATTGGTTGTTTAAAGATGTACAAAAAAAAACTCTGTGTAAAATAGGGATGTGTGTTTTTAGCATTCTAAAAAAGTCTAGAACTAGACACATATTCGAAAGGATTGTGTGTGTATGCAAATACCCATTGGACCAACTATCAGATCTTGAAGCTGTTGAGTTCATTGTTCATTTTTTCAGACTTTAGCTGACCAATGTTGAGTATTGAAATTTACTTTTTTTTCAAGATTTAAAGTTAATTAATGTTAGCTCTTAATGTTGGCTTGACACCAATGCCATGTCATCCGTCACTTAGGACTTTGTGTTAGTTAACATTGTAGATGTGGATTGGTGTCGCGTTTTAATCTCCTTAACATTAGCCTAACACTCAACTTCACACCAAATGTGCCCCCACCTTTATTGGGACAATGCAAGCATGCCAAGAGCGTATGGTTTCATACATATTTGAGACTCATTAGATTTTCAAATTTTATATTAATACAACTGTATATATATATATACCAAGGCCACTCAAAAATATTGAAATGGAATGAACCAACACCTACCAAATGTCACTTTACCCTTTTTGAATGAGGTTTTTCACTGCCTACATTTGGCCCAAGAAAATGTTAAATTGAGACTTACAGACCCTAATGGAGTCTTAGCACATAATGTTTTCTAGTGTGGTCTGTGCCATTGGCCCAAGTGTTACCACATCCTCAACTAATTTTTCCTTCCAAAACCTGGTTTATTTGGAACTTATTTGAATTTTCAACGGCAGAAATCAGTTAGAAATCAACATCTCCCACATTCTGAATCCTAATCTTACCAAATAAATTCCATTAAATCCTGCTCATCAAGATCTTTTCAACAACACCAAAGGCACATTCCAATTCCTCTGAAATTTTCAGCTACGATTCATATGATAGCAAAATGACCTTGCAAAGAAAAAGAGATTTTGTTGTCCTTGTCATCATCCTTGTCAAACCCCATTTTAAAAACAATTGATTTTTTACAATTATGATATCATGTGATGTCATTCATGTCATGACATGAATACGCACGTCATAGTTGCTGTGAGGACAAAAAGAAGAAATTGAATTTTTTAATTTCTAAAATTATGATGTCATGTGACATCATTCACATCATGACTCGAATACTCAAGTGACAACGTGAGAACAAATGAATTTTGAAAAAAAAAATTCAAATTTCTGAAATAAGTTTCTATATAAATAGTGACATCATTGAGTTTGCAATGTGAATTATATGTTGTGATGTCATGCAATGCAATAAGTTTTTTAATAATTTAAAAAATGTTTTGAAAATTCATTACAGTCACATATGTGTTGTCGGTTTGGTGTGATTTTTGGGTTGTTGGGTTTCTAGAAAAAAGGGTTATGCCTGCGAAAGTTTATAAAACTTTAGGAGACAAAATACAAATTTAACCTTCAATTTTGTCATTGGTTTTTTCAATTTAACTATAGGATTCTTAAACTTTAAGATTATTTACTAGTTAAACTTTCTTGGTGTAATTAATTGATACCCACAAGTTTTATATTAGATATGTTGTTTGAACTAATTATATATTGTTGGGGGACCACCTTATGTTGTAATATATTCTTAAATAGTCATGAATGAGCACAATGGTTATATTTACTATTCATGGTAGAATTTGGTTAAACTTCCCTAGCAATACTTGTTAATCATCAAAACAAAATAGATTCAAGAAATTTTTATTAGTATTTTTTTTTAAACGAAATATTTTTCTTTTTTCTTTACAAAATTTGTAAATGTTGAATTTTTTTTTGTTTGGTAACAATGTTTATCTTAAAGCTGAAATTCAATATTTAAAATAATCATGGGTAATAGGTGGTTTTCTCTTTTTATGATTTAGGTTCTAAAAATGAATTATATTTATTGTTGTTGTGTCAATATTTAAAATTCAGTTCTAGGTTTAGTTTTTGTTTTGAAGATTAAACCTAATGATTAAATTAATAATCAATTAAGAATCCAAGGTAAAAGCGGCTAATAGGAGCCAACAACAACCTCTTGATTCATTATGACTTGTCTTGAAAAAATGATGTGATGGCATAGGATTGGATGAAAAGTCTTGAAGTAATGTTAAACAACAATGCAAAAACAATGTTTTTATATTGTTTCACCATGTTGAAAAACATTGGTTACGAGCTTTAAAATGTGCTAAAAGGTATTCTATATTTATTGGATTATTTTCAGACTTTACTAAATGTTAAATTAACATATTAGAAAGGGCTTCACATAAATACAACATATACTTTCAACATTAACTTAGTTTATGAAACTTATGAACATCAAAACCAAGGATTGGTTATGCCAAAATTGGCTCCTATTAACTTGGTTTGACCTTCCAACCATATGATGTGAAAATTCATAGATTTTTTTTTATATTGCCCATACATAAAAAAACATTCAAAATTCAAACACAAAAAGAAAATGGCACACTCATTTGTGATCATGTTGTTATTCCACCTTTACAAAACATGTGTCAAAGGTCAACCACAAATATTATATGAACAAGGTAATTAAAAAGGAAATTTACAAAAACCATCAAGTAGATGCCAAGGTTACCAAATAATTGACACATTCTATGAAAGATAATGGAAAGGCCATAATAACCATGAAATGGTCCCCAAAAAATGTACTAACAAGAACCTCATACAAACGTTAGAAAATAAATGTTTATATTTACATAGGTTAACATTTGTGTACAAATATATATGTACAAATGTACAAACACAAAAAAAAACCTTCCTATGTACATCTAAAAGTCATATGTCATTCATGTATTATTCCCAAATGTCTTTCCCACTTTTTGTCTCTTAAATTTTTTTTGTTTTTACTAACAACTTCATTATAATGATCTGAAAGGAAAATCCATGTTCAATTTTGGACAAAATTTCACAAAATTTCAAAAAAACTTTCACAACCACAAAATCCCCTTTGTGAATAAATCCCACTTTCAATTTTAATATTATGTTGGTGCACCCCCATGCTCCTTGAAAAATTTAAATGCGAGTCCAAAAATGAAAACAATGGAAGAAAAAGGAATTAGGGTACGTTCCCTAACTCACAACATTTCAAAGGTAAAGGGGTGTGTTGGAGCTCTTAGATGGGGATTAGGAGTAGTAAGTAGCAAGTCAATTATTCACACAAACCAAACAACAAGTTGGATAATGCATGTTTGGAACATTTTTGGTGCAAGAACAAGCCACGAGCATACATGGACTCGCAAGACTCACAAGATTCACCATGGCCCAAACTTGGGGGAAGCCACCACATTCCCCTTTATAGTATTTTTTGTGATTAGCCACAGGAGTCACATCCAAATGTCATTTTGTCTTGGGACTCCCAAGTTCGGAATCTTGAAATTTTTGAAATTGGGACTTCCAACACTTTGGAAAGATATAACTTGTTATCCAGACCTTTGAGTGAGGTGAAGTCTAAAGCAAAGTTGTATCCCTTGTCAAGAGATTTCCAAGGATATGTGGCACGCCACCTAAACACACGTATTTTAGGGCAATTCCCAACTTTTAGTGGGCAAGAGTCAAATTGGCATTTTGACTTTCGACCCTTCTTTTGGCCATAACTTGTGTTTTAAATACTCAAATGGATCATGCATTTTGACCTCTAAAATACCTCTTTGAAAATTTGAAACTCCATAAGGATTCCAATTCCCAAAGTGGGAGTCCACTTGGAAATGTATAAGTTCATTCCCTCACACTTTTGGGAGTCCAAATGTGACCCCGAGTTGCATTCTCAGCCCGCACCTTTCCATGTCATTGCCTTGGTTGCAAGCCCAAGGCTAAGGTTGTGACATATGTTTATCAAAAATAATTACAAAATTGAATTCATTATGTAACCTATATGGCATTTGGTTGAATCTGAATTCCAAATATGAAACCTTTAGCAACTTCTTGGTGAAACCAAGGCTTACTCCATATCCCATCCATTTGTATGATGGTTTGGAATGTTTCCATGTGTCACTGAATGTCAACAATATGTGAGTTTATTCATTTGTAAATGCACTTTTTATTATTGATACTATGAATTTTATTTTATTTTTGTCTCAGAATATGTTATTTGATTTAAATTTCTTATTTTGCCAAGATATGGAAAAACCCCAACAAATAAATACACCAAGTCATTTTTTGTTTCATTATCCACAAGCATGTTGTAAAAACCATTATTCAATGTCATTTTTTCCACTCATTGTTTGTAAGATTTGTTTTTTAAAATGATTGATACATCGCACCCATGATAGAGTACCTATAGAAGCAAAAAATGAATTAGTAAAAATTGAAAATCAACAAATTGTTTAAAGATGATATGTTTTTCCCTTCTTATGATAATTTTAGATCATCACTTTGAAATTCTTTAAAAAATACATGTCCTTTCATTTGCACCAAAACATACTTGTAAATCCTTGATGCACTTATTACATAAGGCTTTTGGTATCAAAAGATGGTATTTGATGTATGTTATAAGAAAATTTAAATCAAAATTTGCAACAAAAAAGTCATCAATATACCATAAACAAAACACATTTAACACATACTGAGAATGAAAATAATATGCATTTTAGACATAGTCAACTCACAACCATAATAATAATTTATTTGTAAAACACCATAATTTAATTAATGGTGTAGATCATCACTTTGGAGGTTCCTTAAAAAATCACATCCCTTCACTTGCACCAAAACAATGATTGACTCAATTATTCAAACCAAATTTCCTTATAAAACACCAATAACTCAAAGTACAACATTATGATAGAAATTTCAACATGCTCAATGTTTGATCATGAAAACCCAATTTTTTTTATCACAAACCATATGAAAGCCTTTTAAAAGCTACAACAAGAATGAATTTTTTTTCTTAATGTTCAAGAAATACATCACAAAATATGCAATAATTGTACTTTTTGCAATAATTCAATAATAGGTACTATTGCAATGTACAATATTTTATTTTTTATTATTACTATATTTTACAATCCAAAGTTCAAAAATTAAATAGTGGTTACAACTACATTTGGTACATGTTAGTATGATTACACTTTTATACCAATATAAATATGTCTAGCTGCTAATTTTGATGATTTTTAATTTAATGTATGTAGTATACACATGTCTTCATGTTGGACAATTTACTCATGCTACAATACCAAAGTTGTAGTTTATTTCAAAAAAAAGATGCCAAACATCACGTACAATGTATTGAAGAGGCTGACAAGCAATAATTATTGTCTTATGAATAATCAACAATTTCCAACTTGAATAACTAACCATACATCTCATCAATTTCACTGATAGTTTGTTGTAATGAAAAGAACTATCCACTTAACAAAACCCATTTCAAAGTGGCAAGAAGAGATCTACACAAAGCATACAAGGAAGAAAAGAAAAAAAGAGAAGAAGGCATGGTAGATTAATCATCACAAAAAGAAATTAGTGACAATTTTTAGTGCTTTTGTTATACATTAATTGCTTTAGAATCACTAAATTTTGTATCTAAATATTGATCAAGTGATGAGAAAGAAGATTTAGTGCCACGAACAATTGTGCGATAATCGATCACAACAACATGTTTGAAAAAGGCTTGCTTCCAAAACTAGTACAAAACTTTTGAAAGCATTTGTGAAGTTTGAAATTGGTGGTAAGTTATAATCTGATCTTCTTGATTTCTTCAATTTCTTGTTTTTTACATTTTTTAGAGTTTTGTATTTTGAACTTTTATTTTCAAAAATCAATTAAAAGATAGCTTAAGGTTTTGGTCATTTTTAATTTTTTTAAGATCATCATAATACATGATCAATAATTTAATGTCTTTCTAATTAAGGGTTTCAATTACTTACTATTCGATTGATTACTTCTCTTTGTGTGTTTAGTATGACATCTATATTGCTATAAATAAAAATCAAGGTTCATTCTGCATAAGTTCAAATAGTGTCTATGAAGACACCTACATAATTCAAATATGGCCTTCCTTCTTATTAACATGAAGCATACATAGATAGTTCATGCAACCAAAATGAACTCATAAATGCCTTGTGGTGACTTGCAAAAGCTTGCGGTAAACTATAGACCTTTTGTTATAATCCAATATGTATGTGAAATAAATGAAGACATGAAACAAAGCAAAATTGTGAAAAGACACAAAAAATATAGAATAAATAAAAGAACAATAAACACAATGAGAATGTGAAGCAAAAAGTAGATTACTAAAAATAAGAAATTTACATATGAAATAAAGAGACAATAAACGAATGTGGAATAAATGAAAAATTAATGGTAAATACAAATGAAAACATGAAACAAGAAATAAATACAAAAGATGAAAAATACAAAACATTCAATAAATGGACATGGAAAAAATGAAACTATTATGAATATAAATGAAAGTGTGAAGCAAAAATTAAACAAAAAAAGGTGAGAACATTACCAAAAAAATATAGAGATCTTAAATGAACATAGGAAAATAAAATGATAATGAATATAGATGAAAATATCAAACAAGAAATAGACATCCAAATCATGATAACAATAATACATATAATTATGATAATTATAAAATAGAATAATAATCATTTTGATAATAATAATGATAATAACAATGATGATAAACTACATAACATATTTCCCCCATACATTAATGAACATGTCAATAGAATATGTTTTGAAATTTTTGATAAATACATGCAAATGTTTTTCTTAAAATTACCATTATTCTATGTGTGGTAAAATAATATTAATATTAATATTTAAAAATGTAAAATTGAAAAAATTCCAAATTCAAATATTTGAAATCTTTATTAAAATTGAATGTTTTTCAACATGTCAACAACAATGAGACTAAGGTTCCAAACCAATTATATGAAAGTGCACATCATATTTACCCAAAATTAAAAGGTTTACTTTTATGTAAAGCAGGGATCTTAAATTCAGCAAAAAAATAATAATATTTGTAAACCATGTAATCTTAGTGTTAAGAAAGGTAAATTACCAAAGTTTTCTTTAGCTCATAGTATGTGGATTGGGAAAGCACCTACATTTATACTAAATGATTGTTATTGAAGAAGATTGAATTGCATGATTTTGTTGCCATGTTATTTTAATAAAACTTTAATATGTAAACAACATAACTACTAGGCAACATATATTAAAATGAAATCTTGTTAATTTTTTCCCAAGAACTAATACTTGGAGTTGAATTGATTTTGAAATTACCTAGAATTTTGGAGGCATTATCAAATGTAATTGCAATACATTTTGTAGGAAATAAACACCCTTCTTTAGATATCGTGAAACATTGAGAATTATTATATGTTCGTAGGTTTGCAGTTTTGACATGGTCAACTTGGTTTTAAGATATCCATTTAAGATACAAAGGTACAACTATTGATTCACATTTGACAAATATTTACTTCTTAATGACATTCCAACCATTATAATAATATCCATTTTTAAGTCTACAAATGTTGCATTAGCAGATAATGAACATTGAACAAATACAAAGTTGACTTGCATAAATATACTATTGAAAATGAATCAAAAAATGAATTAGAAGAACTTAAACCTCTAATTGAAAACTCAAGGCTTTTATATTTTGATGGAAATGATATTTGCAATAAAAGATTGATGTCTAATGTTATATGTAATTCAAACAAACAACAATATCTATTATTTACCCATGGATCTAAAATGGTCAATGAATATAATAATCCAAATCTACTATTATGCATGTTTCCTACATTATTTCCAAATGGATTAGGCGCTTTTAAAATGTCATGCTGAAAAATGAAAGTTTCAATGGAGGCTCATGTGAAATATTTAATGAATTTAGGTGATAAAAATCATGGGTTTTCTAAACACCATTTGTTTCCTTTTTTTTATGTTTAATCTCATTCAACGTAATTTTTTTTGTTTAGGTGCAATTAGCTTTCAATAAACCAAACATAGGAAGTCTATTAAATCATCTTAAAGCATCTAGTAAACATGTATTGGCTTTTGGGAGTAGTTGAGCTACACAAAGAAAAGAAAATTTTAATATGATACATTTTTCCAACACGCCTACTTTGTTTTTTACATTTAATCATGCTTATGTACATCATCCACTTGTTATTTATTTAGTGGAAAAAATATAGATCTTGATTTTTTTTTATGAAAATTTGCCAAATAGGTTTGAAAGATGCAAATTAATAGCCATGACCCAAAAACACAAGTTATGTTTGTTCATAATTTGGTGGATGCAACTTTTATTTATTTGTTATGTGTTAAGAAAAAAAACATGAAATTGAAAAAAATAAACATGGGATTTTTGGAAATATACAAGCTTACTATGGTTGTTATGAAACTACTTTAAATGGTTCATTGCATAAACATACATTATTATGGAATGCAAATCCCCCAAGTCCAAATGAACTTGTAATTTTTTTGAAATATGATAAAAATTTCAAAAATGACCTCTTAAAGTATTTAGACAACATTATAAGTCGAAATATCCTTACTTTTGACCCATAAACAATATATGAAATGGACAAATATGTGGATTAGCAAAATATTCATCCATGTACAACAAGACCTCCTAATGTGAATAATATAAGTTTCAATATTCAATTTCAATAAGATTTCACAAATTAATGAATATTTGTTATTGACAAATGTAATCATGATTGTTACAAAAATAATAAAGATTTTAAAAACCAATTATGTAGATATGGATTCCCAGAAACTTTAATAAATAAAACACATTTTGAACATGATTCTAGACTTTTGCATATAAAAAGAAATGATAGGTGGTTGGATAATGCTTCTCATTGTAATCATGATCTAAAATTCATAACTACTTTTGAAAAAGATAGTAAGGCATTGATTTATTAAATCACATATTACATTACAAAAACAACAAATTACACAGCACATATGTATTCATTAATGAAAATTGGAGTTCAAAAATTGAAGAAACATATTCCCAAAGAAATTGAAAAGACTATCTAGAAAAAAATCATCATATAATGATATAGCCATTAAATAGAATTGGTTCTCAACAAGAAATTTCTTCAATGAAAGCTATTAGTTATTTGATGACATTGTTTGATCACATAACAAATGTATATTTCTCTAATATACCTTGGTATAGTTTATTTATGGGTTTTTGAGCATGAAAAACCATTGGATGATATTTGTAATGATTCAAATACATATGAATTTTTTAATATAGTAAATACATCAACATACATAATTCATAATTTCCATGTAAATTACCAAAATAGGCCACAAGAGTTAGAAAATATTTCTCCTTATGAATTTGCTTATAAATAATTTAAGGTAAATAGTACATGATACTATCAACTTTTGGAACACCATCCACAAAAACACACACACATTCTTCACAAGTACAATATTCCTTGCATTCCAACTTTACAAGGGTATAAAATACCATCACCAAAAAATGAACTTGAAAATTATGCTTGTGCTATTTGTATTTTATTCACACCTTGGAGAACTTACAGAGATATAAAACAATCAATAAATGCATTGTCGATACAAAATTTAAATGTTATTTATCCACATATTCCATGTTTTGATACATATTATTTAAAACATTGAAATATTACATGAATGTAAAGAATCAAGAAATGTTTATGAGATGATGAGACAAAGTGAAGATGAATATCAAGATAAAAATAAAAATATAGATAACTTTGTAGATCCCCTATACAATAAAAATGCTAGTTATTATGATGATGATTTTGAAATATGTATTAACACATCCAATGAAAACAATCTAAATAAAGAATTACATTTCAAATCAAATCAAACATTTAGCACAGAATATCTTATGTCTCATACAAGTAAACAAAAATATGTATCTAACATATCAAAGTTATTTATGTATATGCATGATCATACAAATGAACAACATTATGGAATAATCAAAATTCTACAAGTCTCTAATCTAGAAAATAATATAAAGGCATTAAAATCATTGCATAAGAATTATTTGAACATAGAAGTTCAATCAACCAATAACAATTTGAATCATGAATTTTCCAATGGGATTAATAATACATGTGAAAAATCAGAAATTCAGAAAAAAAAAACTTTCTTTATTAATGCATGGACGAAAATGTTCTTTTTAATGTGGTAGCTAATATTTCATTCCTCTTTCACCAAGATTAACTAATGTTCATAACTCAATCCAAACTGAAGTGCTTCTTATGTTCAATTTGAATGATTTGCAAATTAAAGCATTTGATGAGTTCATAGTTGACCCATTATCTAATACTCTTCAAGAAAAAAAATTTATATATAACATGCGATGTTGTTGGAATTGGAAAAAATCAAATTATCGAAGCTATAAGTGAATTTTTTTAAAAACAACATTTACATGACATGTTAAAAGTTTTAGCTTTCATTGCAAGTGTAGCTTTGTTAATAGGTGGACTTACAATACATTCTTTGATAGGTTTATAAAATGATTGAAATGTTGATTCTTGAAATCTAAAAAAATCTAGTGACAATTGGTCAAAAATTCACTATTTGATTATTAATGAAGTTTGAATGGTGGGTTGTACTATGTTAGCAGATATACATCATTACAAAATCCTTTTGGTGGATTAACAATTACATTTTTTAGGAGACATTATGCAATTTCCACCTATAAATGACACGCCTTTGTATACAACTAATATTAAACATACATTTTTTTTACAAAACAATCACAAAAGAAAATTATTGACAAAACTCTATGGGAAAATTATGTAATGCCAAAGAACATTATTTTGACACAACAAATGTGACAAAATAATGACAATCAATCTATTCGATTACTCAATAATTTATGTGAAAATAAAATCACTAAAAATTATTTTTCATTACTTAAATATCAATTTTTTTCAAAATTATAATTTAATTTGTTTAAACACCCTTAGAATAAAGCTACATACATTGTTCTTTGAAATGAATTGAAAGACATGATTAACCATTGCATGATTTAATATAATTCAAAAAAAGAAAGTTCTATATGTTATACAATTATTGCTAAAGATACATATAAAAAAAAACCTTTACATGAAAACATACAATTCAACATAAGATAATGTGTGTCAAGTTCAATTACTAATAATGTGTATCCATTTTTTAAGTTATACAAAGTCATGAAAATCATGTTCATTGAAAATTTATATCCTAAATTTGGACTCATTAATGAGACAATAAACATAGTTCATGAAATTGTGATAGATGATTCTATAAAAAATGAAAACTCAACTTTCATAAAACCTCCTTTATATGTAATTGTAGATTTCAACACATTCATTAATAAGCATTCTAATTTAAGGGACATAAATCTCAATGGTTTTCCCAAAAACATCATTCCTATAGCCCTTAATATCGATATGATATGGATGGACCTGAACATATTATAAAATTTTCAATTAAACGTGAGCAAATTCCATTAAATCCAATTTTTTGTTTAATAGATTACAAAGGACAAGGCCAAACATTTGACAAGCTTATTGTGGATCTATATAAACCACAACACCACATGGCATCAAATATGCACAACATGCATGTCATTCTTTCTCATTTACGATCAATTGAAGGGCTTGTAATCTTAAGAGATATTCAAATTGAAGATATTCAAAACATTAATTTTCAAGAGGGTGCCATGAATTGCCACAAATTACTTTTGAAAAAAAAAAAAAAAAGTCTTCCATGACTCTACAACCAAATTGAATATCAAACACATTCAAAACACATCCCCCAAATATAGAAAAAACTAATTTCCATGTAAATAAAACGGAAAAACATTATTCAACATTTGTACAACGAAATAATGAAAATCAATATTGGCATGAAGACTTATTGTTTTTGAAGATGATGAAAAGATACTTATAGACAATACATCATGGTTAAGGTCACAACACATGGATGCTACAATGAAAATATTATATGAAACAAAATTACAACATCAAGGATATGAATCTCATCAATATTCACTATATTATGGAAGTAAAAAGTTTGAAAAAAAATGCCTCCAATATCCCCATATAAATATGAAACATTGGATTTTAGCCTCCTTAGACCCTATAAACACACATACACCATGTATTTTGTATGATTCAAAAACTCCTTATGATAAAGTACTTTGTGAAAATACAAAATTGAAGATAAGTAAATTGTTAAATATTGATCATTTGAACTACATTTATGCATATGTAATGCAACAACTTGGTTAATCATCATGTGGATTATTTGTTATTTCTTATGTTGTTAACATTGCATTTAATCTTAATGTAGAAAAAATCTAAATATGTGGTCTTTGAAATGAAACAACATTTGAGAAATTGCTTGAATCTCAAATACATAATTCCTTTTCCAAAAATATGGTGTATTGAAAATATCTTCTGTAAAAAGGTAACCCTTTAGTTTTCTTGCTTCAATTGTTTTTTTTGAAATTGCCCAATATTCTTTGTAAACTAAATCACCATAGTTTATTTAGAGACTCATTTTTAAGAACCTTACCATGGTCTTAAGTCTCAAAAGCATTAACATTGTATATATATTTTTTTAACCTAAACAAGAAACACAATACATAAAAAGGCTTGGGCAATTTTTATTTATTTTTCACAAAAAATATATTCAAAAAAATAATCCCTATTAAAAAAAGGGGGGGTTGAAATTGTCAACTTGATTTCTATGGATATTTCATTTTCAATGTTGAATTGAATATGTTTCCAATTTTAATTAAAACACATGTCCATTAAAATATTTTTAAAAAAATTAAATTGAATTTTTTTATGTTTTAGTATTTCATTTAATCAATAGAATATGATTAATGTAAATTTATTATAATATAATTCATTTTTATTTTAAATATAATTAATTTGAAAATATTCAAAATATTATTGATTATCAAGAAAATGTCAATAACTTAATTGAAAATTATAATCATGTGGAATTTCATATTAGTTTATTTGCAGTTTTGATTTTCATTACAAAATAAAAGTTATTGGCATGTTAATTTAGTGTTATCACTTATTGGAATGATGAAAATGATGAAAATCATTATCAAATCCATTAAGGAATGTATATATATTGTGATTTAATGGTTTGAAATACATCAAGACCAACTTTTTCTTTTGCATGAAATTTCACACTATTGCAAATTTCTTTTGGGGGAAAAAGAAAATCCATTATGGGATTATTTGTTTTTTGAAAAAAAATCACCATTAAAATATTCTAAATAGTTGTTTTGGGTTAGAGTAGCTAGATTTTTATTCTGAATTATTATATATGACTAATTATTAAAAAATGGTTTTTGTTTTTGACAAGTTTTGGGAAGAGTTTTCCATTTATTGTTAAATCACTTTTGGGATGTTCATTGGTGGCATTATAATCAAAAATTGGAACCAAAAACATAACCAAAACATTTAAAAATATATATATGAAATAAAATGTTCAAATTGAAGACATTTAATACAATTTGTAATCATGATGTGTAGGTCAAAAAAAAAATGATAATTTAATATTCATGTTTTAAAACATAAATAATGTATTATTTAATATGTTATTAAACCTACAAATGCAGTTGTTGAATGAAAAGATGAAACACAAATGCACTTGAGTGTGAGTCATGCACTTTTAATAACAACATGCACAAAGGAATCTCAAGGTTTTTAAGACTATGGTGTGAAATATACTAACAATAGGGTGAAAGATATGTCATTTATGGTTAACATGTACTTGATTTAAATGAAATATTAAATATTTGAATAATGTAAAATTTGAAATCAAAAGCCAAACCTTGAACATGTTTCAACCATGGGGAGAACATTACTATAAATAAATAAAAATATGTGAGTAAAAATATAGGGTGCAATATATAGATTGTGAGGTAAAAATTATAAGTTAATTAGCTTAGAAATAAGGTGATATATATTTTGAAAACCATATTATAATAAATATAAGGTATGTGTAATTTGTAATATTAAATTTTTTTTATTAAAATAGTAACATGTGCATTATAAAATAAAGGTATTAGTTATTAGTAGGTTCAATTATTATGAAATAATGTTGATTAATTGTCTTTTGATTGTATATGATGCTTATAGGGTCAATAAATGAATTGAAGCAAAACTGAGCATATGATGTTGGAATTAGAAAATTGAAATGATGTTGTGTTTGTATCATCACAAGTGTGATGTAATTATAATTTTATAGATAATATAATTAGTTTCAAAGATACCAATTTATTATGTTAATAAAAGATAAATATAAAAACAACATCCATGTAAAATGAATTATGTAATAAAAAAAACTAATTGTCTTCTTTTAGTAGGTTGCATTTGCATAAGGGAGAAGGATCACCAAATGAATTTTCAACAACATATTAACCATTTGATTTCATCAAATAATGTTTGTTTTATGGCGAAATTTTCATTTTCTATATTCTTTTGCAATATCAATACTAATTCTAAAGGTTTCCATAAATAACAAGGAGATGTAAAATTCATATAATAAGAAATTGGTAATTTTTGTGTCATAATTTTATTAAGATTTGTCATCAAGTAATGACATTTTAAATTAAAACAATGTTGGTCATTTGCCCATATATTTAATAATGTTTCGAATTGAATTTTTATTCAATGAATCTTCAAAAAAAGTAATGAAAAGATCACAAATTTAATCCATCATGAATACATAAAATGATCATTTTTATTCAATAAAAGATTCATGAAAAGATTTTTAAGTCCAATATATTTATGATAAATGTTTTTGGATTATCAAGCATGTCATTACCCCAATAGATTATCGATAACCATTGATTTTGTCACAAAACATGCACAAATTTATTTTTATATATTTATTTATTCATGTTATTCATGTTTATTTTAGGAAATATAACAATGATCAATTGACATTTTACATGTATAATGTTTTGTAAACATTCATAAATCCTTTTTCAATTTTGTTGAAAATTGATTTTATGGGACAATAATATATCAAAAATAAATTTTGAAGTTAATACTATTTACAAACATACTTCTTCAATCATTATTTGATCCCTTTTTTGGTATTAAATTACATCTTCAAGTTGTCTTTATGTTTTGTCTAATCTTATTTAAATAATTTGACAAATATGTAAGTTTTAAATGTTTAGGTTTTTCTTTTCTTTTTTGAAAAATAAACTAGTTTTGATTATCATCATCACTAATTTTGTTAAAATGTTAAGCTACAAGAATCCTCCCAATGAATTTCTTTTTGTTCTAGAAACTGTGATTGCAAAAATGATTTTAATGAATTTTTTCCCCACAAATTATAATTATACAAATCTTGAAGATGATTTTTTATACAAATTATGATTGTAAAAATGTCCATGATGAATTTTTCTATCTTGCAAATTACAATTCTAGGAATTGTCTTAATGATTTTTTTTTCTTTTCTACACATTGTGATTTTCTTAAAGTATGACCACACCTCATGTTTAAAGTTTTAACTAACATCACCTTAACACTAACAAAGTGCCACATCATTTTTTTAAAGATTGTAACTTACCATCAAGCTTTAAACATTATTTGAACATGTCCACACCTAGTGGTAAATGATAAATAACATTACTTGTTAAATGTTTGGACATTTACAACTGAGTCCACACTTGAAAATAATGTTTGCATTTTACACTTCTATTTTATTTTATTTTTCTTCCTTTCTTTTCACCATAGCAATTTTTGTTTTAACATTTTGCTAGAGGGTTTTCAATTTTTTGAATGTTCATCTTCCTTGTCTTATGTGTTGTTTTTAGTGTTCTTTATCCTTTCTTTCTTTCATGTTACAATGTAATGTTTGTGTTTTGGTTCCATTAAAAGCTTGAACTTTGTTTCTTTCAAGTGTAGAGTCCTAGTTGTTTTCAAACAATTTATTCTCCTTTTGTTTGTCATTTTGTGTGTACTTTCTTTGTTTTTTTGGATTCATCTTCTTATCTTTGTCACTTTGTGTGCACTTTTTTTGTTTTTTTGGATTCATCTTCTTGTCTTTGTCATTTTGTGTGCACTTTTTTTGTTTTTGTATTCATCTTCTTGTCTTTGTCATTTTGTTACTTCTTGTCATATACGGAAGGTTTTTTCTTTGCATTCTTCCTCTTTTCTTTTCTTTGTTTTTTTCTATTTCTCCACTTCTCTTTAGTTGTGTTGATTTAGATTTCATTTGTGTTTTCTTGCCTTTAAGGCCAATTGAACAACATATCTTTTTGATTGCACACAATTGCAGTTGAAAAAGGCATTGAAACCTACTTCTCCCCTTGTAAAATCTTGTAGCTTGCCAAGTTTAAACAACACATACTACAATTGTGAGGAAGAAGGTGACCACACAATGTTACAAGTTGGTGAGTGTGCCTTTGCCATTATTTTTATGCCACACCATGTTATTATGAAAAAGCTATTGTAAGAGGCCCAAACACAAAAAACCCAAGTCGGCCCCAAAATGATTGTAGTGGTTAAAGAAGCCCCAAACAACCAAATAGCTGTAAAATCTATTGTGGTACATGAAGCAACAAATGACTCTAACTTATCAATTGTTAATAAAAAGATGTTGCACTCCAATGCAATCTGGAAAGAAAACCAAGTAATTGCAAAGAAGGAAGTTAGAACAAACCCATTTAGCCCCTGGGCAAAATCCACCTAAATTGTTGATTGAAGTGAACATGGATGGATCACTTATGGTCCCATCTCAAAACTAATGGCTTTCAACATTGAAAACCCATACATTATGGTTGTTTGATAAATAAAAAAACATTGATTGCAAGCCTAAGGTCATTTTGGAAAATCTCAGGGTAGAGACTTAGAAAAACAATTTGAGTATACCGATCCAAGGCTAAGCTTTAAACACATGCAACTAATAGCTAGCAGAATTTTGAACACAAAATGAATATAGTAGTTGAAAGTCCACCTAGAAGGTTTGGTATTTTGTGATCCATATGTTTGCAAAATGTTTTTTAGTTTGGCTTTCGATGAAAAAACCATTTTCTATTTTGTGGCAAGATGGAGTTCTGCCCAAGTCTTGGGATTATGTATCTCAATTGGATGTTGTGGCTTAGGCTTGAAAGAAAAGGACACATGTATAATTTTTATGTTTGATGTTTGTGTCAAATAGGTAGACCAAGGCCTGGCAATTATACAGAAGCTGATTGGGCAACATTAACATACTATTGGGTGACATAAGCATTTATAACAAAAAGGGGGCACCTCAGTAAAACAAGGGACCAAATGAAGAACCCTTGTAAGTCTAGTCTTGGTGGACCACTCCAAGCAAAGGCCCACTTTGTAAGTAGGGCTTAATCCTCTTGGAAACTTTTCAGTTTTGCATGGTTTTTTCATATACAACTTTTATATTCTTCATATTACATTTGCATAATATATGGTTGATGGAAGGCCTTGGAAAAGCATTGATGTAATATCACACAATGAACCCCAATTTGTTTTGCATATATAATTATGTATTTGGGTTATGCAACTTAGGTGGTGGTAACTGGGTGACAACCATCATCGGAAGAAATCTAAAGTGGGTCTAAAAGAACTATTCTACTAAGGAACATTATGTCAATGGTAAACCATTTTGCCTTTCCCCCTATAATTTAAGTTGTTTGTGCTTACAACATCATTATAAGTTGTGATTTATTTGAATTATAGGGTTTTGCAGTGGTGCCAATGTAGACATTGTTAATTCATTATAATTGCTAGAATCTATATGTGTGTTGTACAAGTACTTGGAGTGGCATTACAAGTTGGTATATACATCATACATGTTTTATGGTGCAAAATTGTGTAAGATCTATATTTATTAATTGCATTGCATCTTATTGATGATAGGAGCAAGGCAAAGGCTTATTACTGGATGTTGTTGGTAAGGTGGAAGGCATTTTTAGTTGGGGAACTATTGTTGGAAAAAAATAAGATGAGGTTGATTGAAAAAAAGAGCAAGCAACAGTTTCAATAGTGCAATTACAATCATGTATCTCTCATGCAAAAACTTTGTTAAATAAACTTGGTGTTTTGATGCCTCTAGGTGGAACATCAAACATAAACCCATTTACATCACCTACTAATTTAAAGCAAGGAATATTTCTAGATCATGATGTAGGTCCAACAAAAGGAACTGGGGGTGAATTGTGATATGTGCAAGAAGATATTGTCATTCTGGCAAGAGATGTAGGTCATAATGGCAAGCAAAACAATAGTAGTGATGTAGTCGCAAGCATTTCAATAGTTGCACATGGGTTTGTGAGTATTTTTGGTATCTTTTGCATCATGATTAAATGACATGCTTATTTGCTTGTCTTGATTTATATACATGTGCAATCTCTAATGACAAAATTATAAATATGTTATTACAATTTATGATCAGATCTTTTACATACCATGTAACTTGACAATTTTTTTAATGTAGGACCAAACGACCTTTCCATTAGAATCAAGCCAACCAAGAGGTGTGGCATCCACTCACATAAAGAGCCTTGATCATGAAAGCCAAGTAAGGCCTTATATCTAGGATTTTATCTATAATTATTTCCAATGAAGGCATTCTAAAAGTTACAATCCAAATGAATTATGTTTTTCACTAAAGCACATGGGGAAGGGGAAAATGATTAAGTTTGGGCTTTAAATGTGGATAATAATTTTATATAGGAAGTAGATTAAGAGTTGGTCAATGGAAGAATTCTCTTTAAACTGTTTGATGCAACTATTAAACAACATGAAGGTAGTTTTTATAAGTTTATGAGCACGATGTACAAATTTTGAAGTTTGTCCTAATTGAGTAATTATGTGCATGCAAGATGTTATGTCGGTGGATTTATCAAAACTAGTGGAAGAACTTGCTGCAACATCAAACAATCAAAAGTCAAGATTGATACAAGTGAATCATTCCAACATAATTTGGAATCCATATATGTATGTCAAGTGTTTTTAATTGGCTAGTGTTATGCAAGCATGTTGCATTTCATTATTCCTTATGTAAAATTAGAACTTGAACAAGTGAATAGTTTGTCCTTTATGGAGAATAATTAAGAGTGTAAATTTTGAAATCAAGTTCATACATGAGTTATGACCCCTTGATGTTTCCATTAATACACATTGGTATTGCATGGAGAAAGTAGATTAGGTGCATTAATTGTTGATTTGATTTCTTAATGTATGGGCAACTCCTTATAAGAAATCCAAAAAAATTAGTGAAAATTCCACCAACACAAGGGAATTATTTGCAAATAGGGTATTTGATCTATCCTAGTCCTATGTACATTTTGTACTTGAAACATTTTAAATTAAAGGCATTCATGTAACAAGTTAGTTTACATTTGTAGATTTGTGGCAACATGAAGGTTTATTTAATTGACCCATTAACTAAATAGAAGGCTACAATAGCTATTATCATTGGGCTAAAAGGTGGCAAGGTTAATGGGAAGGTGGTACTAGTAGACCAAGTGGCTGTGAAAATGTGGGAGGTGTTTATGCCCAATGCCATGATTCCATTTCCTATGCAAATAGCAAAATGTTATCATCAACTACCACAAACTTCATAGGGACTATCATTTTTTGGTCATCAAAGTTTCTTAAGCTTGCTAAAATTTTTAAGTAGTTTCCACATTAATGAATAAAAGGCAACATTCAACATGACAAACTACTTGGTGTTGTTTTCAAAATACTATCCATTAGTAGCATGCATTTTCTTATTGGTTTAATGCATACAATTTTTTGTTTTAGAATTGTGCTTCACATATTTGTTTTCTTATATAGCTTATGTCTTGGCCAATCCAAATCAAATTACACTTTGTAAATTGATAATATTTAGAGACTATGGTTTTGAGAATAAATGTAGCTAGAAAAAACCTAAAACCTAAAACAAAAAACACTAAACCCTAAACATTATGGAATATAATTTACTAAAACTCTTTAAAACCTTAAATTTAGGGCTAAATGCCCTAAATTATAAACTCCAATTAATTTTTCCACGTGGCATCATCTCATGGGTTTGATTTTTAAAAAATAATTAAAGGCAATATATGAATGCCATGTGTCAAATCCTAATTGGTTAAAAAAATCCACATGTTTTTTCCATTTTATTTTAAATATCATTTTTGACATTTAGATAAATGACATATGGAGAATCAAGATATTGCCATGTGGCAATTCACCATAGATTTAAATAATGCATGATTTGTTAAATTTTATTAGTATATCTAAGATATTAAAAATACCTATTTGATTTCCTATTATACATTAGAAATTGCCATGTGTTCAAACATTATAAGGTTAAAAATAATTAATCATCAATTTTTATTTGTTAGTCCAATGACCACAATTGAATCTATTTAATCTTGATAGATGTCCATTAGTACTATAGTCACATAATTCGCCATCCATTACAATTGAAGTTGAAAAAAAATAGTCCAAAATCACTATAGTTGTTAAAGACACATGACTAAGCACTTATGACTTGATTTGTGTAGATGCAATTAAGTGGCCTTTATGACAAGTCCCTTTCCACTAGTAGACATGTAGTTGTAAATGTCTTTTATGACTAAAAATGTACTCATATTTGTAGTCGTATTTGTTATGTTTTGGCATAATGAAGACACAACTACATGCACACAAAGGGGTGTTAAAGGACAAGTATAATGGGGCAAAAAAAATCGGAGGATGTCCTTTCCAAATTTCGAAATAATAGGTGATGAAAGTTTCTATTAGGAAAGATTGTCAACAAGAAACAAAAGAATAATTTCAATGCGATTGTTCTATGTATTTCACTACAAGGAATCTTGTCCATTCCAATTGAAGCATTTGTGACTTGTGTCCAAATCAATCATTTTTGCAACTATAGATGCAAGTGTCCGTTGTGGCACTTGGTAAAAATGACTTGTAGTCACATAAACAACCACAAAATGGTTTGTAGTTGCATATGCAACTTATATTTGCGACTAATGTCAATTTGAATGAAAATGAAGATGAAAAATACATTTATATCATCCATTTTTTATGTCATCCCAAAATAGGTGAAATGTAGTTGTTTTTGTGACTTGGAAGGTGGTTCAAAGGCTATTGGATACCACATGGCATCTTTTCAAGTTGATTTGCAACTATAAATCCTAGTTGCAAATGCACATGTAATCAAATGTGAAAAAAACGATTGGCCAATGAAATTGCTAGATTCACTAGTCTAATTACTTTCCTTTGACTATTTTCAATGAATTAACCATTAACTATGTAGTACAGTTTGGTGGGTTAGTGAATATTTTAAAGGACTCATGGCAATTAATGGTAGAAATAGGGCTAAGTAGTAGGTAATATGTATGTAAGTAATAGGTGTTTTATTGTGTTGATAAATCATAGTGATTTGAATTAGTTAATTAATTAGGTAGGCTAGGAAATATGTAATAGGTATTAAATAGTGTGTAAATAGGTTAATTAGTAATAAATATTTCATTGTGTGGAATTAAATAATCTTATGTTTAATTAATTAATTAAGTTAGGTAATTAATCAATTAATAAGTTGTAAAGTGAACAAATAATTAAATCACTTAATTAAAAAATATATATATAATCCTACCTAAGTTATAATCTACAACTATTTAGGTTAAATTAATTTATTATCATAATCATATTCAACATTGTGAGTCATTTCAATTTCAAAACATGAACAAAAACTTCAATATTTGTTTCAAAAATTCAAGTAATGACTTTCTTTGCTTTGGTTAGGAATTTCACATATAATTATTTGGGTACATTTGGTTTCCTTACTTTCATCATTGACTTCAATTTTATAATAATTTTAATCCACATTTTTAGACATTCCATTAATTTACATATTTTTATTTAGGCCTCATATTTATCAAAAACTACTTTTTTAACAAAATATTTTTAAAATATCATAACAAAAACAAAAAGTCATGGAAATTATGGTATTAAAATTTTTATGCTTTCAATCTTATATCAATTTCTGTAATAAAAGTAAAAGAATTGAATTGAATGTTACAATTTGTAATATTAATGTATTTTATTATAATTTTATAAATAAATTAGTTTTTATTTATTTTTAAATCAAATTTAAATGAGATGTACATTAATTTCATTCTATTTTTTATTAAAATAAAAGAAGTTACTTTATTACTTCATTTTACTCATGACATTTGATCATAAATAAATAAATAGATGGTTTAATTTGGGGTTAATTTAATTTGGACATACATATGCATTCAATTGAGTCATCACAAATATGAATTGAATCATGGAATATGAATAATTCAAGATTAACATATACATTTAGTTAATTATTATGATTTATTTTCTATAATTTTGATAAAAGCATAGAATTTTAAATTAATACTCCTTTTTTTCAATACTATTTTTTTCAAGTTTTTCCCCTATATATTTTTATTTATTTGAATAACCATGAATAATAATTGAAATCATGAAAACTATATCTTTTGTCATGTTTTTTGTAATGAAGTTTTAAAAATGAGAACACAATTTTTTCCATTCTATTAATATGACATCATTAAAAATAACATTATAATCATGTGTGTCTTATTTTATGACTAATTATAGTCATGTTAGTTGTATTAATCAACATAAACAAATCCACATGGGCATCACATTTACCATGTGTGCAACATATTGTTTGATTTGACTATAATGTTATTTTTTTTAGTCATAAGGGACATTGTTACTTTTGATCTTAGTCATGATGGACACATTTAATCACTTCAGACTGTTAGTGAATTTTAAATATTGACTATAAAGTCATTTTAAACATGATGTTAGTAGCATAAAAACCATGTTTTTGTAATAATGTATGTGATAGTCACAATGTTCAAGTTCACAAATGTGATAAGAAGAGAACAACCTAAAACCCAACACATCATATTGTTGTTGTTTCCCAAGTTCATAGAAAATGCCATATGAATATGTTACCAATATTTTTTTTGTACCATCAAGCTTAACTATATCTTTAACTAGGTGACACCTACCATCATGCAACCATTGGTTAATAAAAGACCTACAACAAATTCACAATAATCACAAACTCCAGTTGTTGAATCAAAAACCAAGAATACAAGAGACTATTGGTTGACAATATGCATACATTATAAGTGTTAAAATATCACAAAGGATAATATCTATTTAGATTTCTTAAGAACAAAAGGTTTGTGGAATTATAAAATAACATGCAAAGTTAAGCTAACAAAAAGGAGGTGTGAATGGAAATGTGTCGCACCACAAGGTCTATCCTCCAAGTCAAATGTAATACATGCTATGGAAACCCCAATGAATAAGACAAATTAGTGTCCTATTGCCAACATGATGTTCCATGTGAAAGTCTTTGGAATAGTCACTTCTTAAAGATAGTTCTTGACTTGAAGTTTTTGAAAACAATTTGATGACTAAATGTACTTGTAGTAAGTTTCAATACTCATGCCTTGTCTTCTTTGTTGAAAATTGCATAATGCAAAACCCTTTTTCATGCAAATGAAATGGGGAGTTGTAACCAAAATTCCCATAAAGAATATTCAATTTCAACAACAATGGAAAACAAAAACTTGTAAGCATTGACAAAGAAGCATGAGGAGTTGCAAACAATGTTGGCAAGGGTTATATAGTGTCAACAACAATAGGCACCACAAACTTGTAGGCATTGAGACAATTAAAAAAGTTGCACAGTTCTTAGAAGTAGTATTTGGTTTCAACCTTAAACCCTAAAAACAACTTATAGGCATTGACAAAGAAATTAGGAGCTACATCCAAAGTTGGTCGTAGGATTATTCAATTTCAACAACCCTAAACACAAAATCTTGTGAATATTGGCAAACATTCATCCTAAATTCAACTTCGTCACACAATTAACTATAACAAACTTGCTAGGTTAAACAAAGTAGAACAAAGTACCTCCTCTTTGCCATAAAAGGGACATACAAATAGGCTTCGGCTTGTTGTTGTTGGAAGATTTGTCATTGTGACCATTGGCACCAAAGCTAGCAAAAGAGAGTGCACTGAAGCCAACAAAGCAAGGTGACTCATGGTTTTTTATTTAAAGTGTAAAGGAGTTAGTTGACATAACAATGCATTATTTGAGGCACCTTACAAGTGATTGAAGCAGCTTGCAAAGGAGTTAATATGCATATCAACACAATTGAGGCACCCATGTGATTCTCCTTTGATCCTTGGAAACGAACCTATCCAATTTTCTTCCAATCCTAGCAAAGAATTCATGCAAGTTTGGAAGTAGCTAGGTTCATTCCAACAACTACTTGCAAGGGAGTGAAACCTTTGACAACTACGTTCCTTGTGGGGGCATCATTAAACATGAGGGATAAAATGATCTTGTGAAGCTTTGAATGTGGTCTAAAGGCGCCCTTCAGAGTTTGGACCCTGCCCACAACCTTTCGCCTTTCATATTGCACTCTATCATTGAACAACCACTACCATAAACACAAAATTAAATAGATGGTTAAATGTAGTCGAATCAAAATTTGGATGTATTTTTTTTCATTCCAAAGTACTTGATACTTTGGAACAAGAAAAATACCTTACTTAATACTTTGTTTCTACTACCTTTTAGCCTAGGCCTTGGATAGTCCAAAGGTGATGAAATTGGAAAATGAACAATCATGAGGCTTGCAAGCCCTAGTTAGCAATTTCTTGCAACTTGGTTCATTAAATTTTAAGAATGAAAACCTTTCCAAAAGTATGTTTTCACTATACTATGTCATTATGTATTCAAAATATATGTTTTCTATATGTATATAAATTGTAATTCGATTTTGTAAATTAGTAATGAATAATCCCAACTATTCCTTAATGCATACTTGGCTTGGAAATATTAAATTTCAATTCCTAAATGTAGAAAACCAATACCTTATAGCAAATGTGATAAGTACACAATTTTTGCAAAGTATAATGAATACATTAAAAAAACCATTACACATAATTTTAAACTCTTAAAGACATGCCCATGTCATATTTCATGTACATCCATATGATTTTTAAATTCAATATCTGAATATTTGATATGTGTTTCAAGCCTACCTTTCATGAATGTCTAGTTTCTACATACTTAGGATTTTTTTTTGGGCATATTTTACCATGCTTAGATTCATCCATATGGAAAACATAGCCAAAAACCAACTAAAAACAAATGGATGCCTGAAATTACACCGTACAAATTTATAGGTTGTAAATTTTGCTTTACCATTTACAAGGTAGTAGCATTTTAGACCTCTATGGATTTTGGAAAATAAATGTTGGTTTGAAGGTGTTTCAAATGTAAATTTTTAGTTATAATGTATTTAAAATGGAAATGCAATGTAAGATGTTTATTTATAATTAATTCCAATAAATTGTTGTTTAACTCAATATTATTCCAATGAAATCATTAAAGGAATTGGTTTTTAAAAAATTACTATTTGCAACTACATTCTAGTTGCAAAAAACTTTTGTTACAAACAAATTCTTAACATAAGACATTAATTGCAAGTGTAGATGAATTCAATGGTCAATTGATACTTCACCACCCTTCTACTATTGTATGCCATTTGTAAATTATGACAAAAATCAACAATTTACATAATGACATATGAAAATGGTTTGAGAAATTTTTGTTTTGAAAATAGATAGTGGATCTTCATCATCTATTTTAGATAGTTTTAGATTGTGACACATGACATAATACAAATATGCCACATGGCATTTTTTGAATTTTAACCCAAATAAATTATAATCAATATTTAGGTAAGTAGATCAAACTAGGTAGGTAGGTTGGTAGGTTAAAGAGGTAGGTAAATATCTCTAGTTTATTTTTAATTTAACCTTTAGGGTTAAATTCTTTTGATTGGTTCATCCCAATTGACATGTGTTTTTTATATGAAAGTGTATGACAAAAGACATGGGATAAAGTTTGAAATTGCACTTAATTGTAAACTAGATTGCAACTAAAAACTTTATTTCATATCCTTTATCTTTTAAAAAAATTTAATCATATAACTAAGTAGATAAGTAACTAACTAACTAGTAAATTATAAATTATTCATGAATAATTCATTAAAAAATTAAAAAATAACTATAATATTAACCCATTAATAATTAGGAACTAAGTAATAATTAACTAACTAGTTGAATATAAATAATTGATTTAGGGTTTAGTCACAAATGTAACTATAACATAGTTATAAGAATGGTAAGGGTGCAAAACAATTGCAAAAACAATTAAAGTTAGTTGCCTACCTAGTTTGATCTACTTACCTAAATATTGATTATAATTTATTTGGGTTAAAATTCAAAAAACAATTAGTTACACATAGTTACAAATTCATTAAATTTATTCCAAACATAAATAGGATGATGGAAATATTTTGAAATCTGAAATATTGTAGTATAAGCACCCCATAATCCTTCATCTTTGGCAAGGATTAACATTTTTCCAACATAAGAAACTTCACTATTTGCTTGTCCATTGTGTAAATTGGTTAGAAATTCTACATTTAGTTCACGACTTAAACATTTTAATGTTTGAACTGTGTTTAAATTCAATTGCTTTTGCACATAAAACATATTATTTTGACAAATCACACTTGAGGTTTCAAAATATTTCAACAAATATGTTATTGCATCAAATAAAAAATTCACCAACTTGAAAACATAAACGAATTTTAGATAATTCACAATCTATATTCATAATAATATATATATTTTTAAAAATCTATAATTTGGTTGTGAATCAAAAGTTTATTTAATGTTCACATTTATAAAATTTTGATTTTAAAATGGAATTTGAAATTTCAAAATTTTGTATTTGGGATTTCAATTTAATGTTGAATTTTTCGCTAGCAAGTTGAGGTTTAATATTACCTATTTTAATTTGTTGATGGTTTTTTACAAAAAAAGTATTTATTTGAAAAATTCCACATCTAATGTTTTAAGATTTGTTTTTTTAACTTTCCCAACATTATTTGAAATATTAACATTTTGGATTTTGGATTCAGGTTAAGGTTTTAATTTTACAATTTGATTTGATCAATATTTGGTTTATTTTTACACTTTTTCATTTGACAATTTTCAAATTTAAAATTTAAAATTAAACTATTTTTTTAATATCTAAATTTTGATTTTGATTTTGATTTTGATTTTACAAATGTAATATTTCCGAGTTTCAATTTTGGAATATGGTTAAATTTTAATTATTGTTTCAAGTTGATACTTCCAATTTAAGGTTTATGATTTTTTTAATTTGAATTTTCTATATAGTTTTAGGATTATTTGATAGAATATTAAGCCTTTCATTTTATAATTTTAAGTTTTACTTCCAATTTTTTTAATTCTTACAATGTAATTCAAATTTTGTGATCTTGTTTAAGTTAGATACTAGTTAATTTAGGATTCAATTTAGTCTTAGGATTTAATACTTTTTTATGTAGTTGTTCTAATTCAATACATGCTTTCAAGTTTTAATTAAATACATTAAGTTCCCTTTGATTTTAGTTACATTAAATTTATTACAAACTTTTTTAGTATGATTTTCAAAGTAGACTTTCAATTTAGAGCGATTCAACTTCAAATTGAATATTTAAAATTGTAAATTATATACAAGAAATTAAATATAGAAAATTAATGATCAATTTAACAATTTGATTACATATAAATTTCAAATTTAATGAAGTTCACAGCCCCAAAGACCCATCCAACAAAGCCTTTACCCATGAAAAAAATGCCCAAAAGCCCAAAATCAAATTGCCCGATAATCAAATATTAAATGCCAAATAACACGATTTATATAAAATTTCAACATACAACTATGTGATATTTGAGTATCTACTAATAATTGAATTTTAAAAATTATGCAACATGTATGTATGAGGTATGTTAAAAAAATAAAAACCTAAAACAATTTATTACACGCCTAACAAAAGAATTTCAACAAAAAATGTGTTCAAAGTGTTTGACCACTTCAATCCTAAACACTCAAATTGATGAAAACTAATGAGATCAACACATGAATTTATGCTATTTAAAAAAATCTAACATATGCATAATACGACATTAAAAATTTATTTTAAACATTGAATAAATTCAACAATGGGACTCAATATAAAGTTTCCTTTTCTTGTCCCTAAAGATGTGCATGTCATGAGTAGAAAGTCAACATTTTGCAATTGTTCTTTGCAACTAATTTTCATTTGCAAACAACACATGCAACTAGGGTTGTCACCATGTCAAAGCATCTATTAAGATGTGACACATCAATTTTGACATTTCCCAATGTCATATCAAAATAGAGTCAACCTAAGTTTAAATGAGTTCAAATTGCATAAGGAAAGTTAGGGGAGATTGAAATTTGTGTCATTTAATTGCCTTAAACCTTGTGGTAATAAAAACAAATTTCGATCACCACAGTGTTGTGACAATTGAAAAAAAATTGCGTGATGATCAAAATATTTTTTTGACAATGATCAATTATTTGGGCAACACATTTAAATTGTTAGATCAATGGTGGAGATTGAACCATCATCCATTGAACAAATGCAAATTTTTGGGTGATAACCAAAACATTTCTAAAGGGCAACCCAAAACAATTTCCAGGTGGCAACCAAAAAGTTTTAATCGTTCAATTTGGTGACCAATTTTTTTCAATCACCTAGGCTAACAATTGAAAATTGGAGACCAAATTTTTCATGTAATTACCAATTTTTTTGGGTAGTGATAAAAACATCTCAATTGTAAGATCAACGGTGCAAATTTGGCCATTTTCAATTGAACAACTAAAATTTTCAAGTAGTGTTGAAAAAATTCGTGTAAAGTTTGACAAAAATTTCGAATGCTAATTGAAAATTTGGGTGGCATGATGACCAAAAGTTGGCAGCCAAAAAATTTTGGTTGTTAAAACCAATGCTACCAAAAAAAATTGGTCATTAAAAAAAATTGGTTGATGTTTGTCCTAATGATGAAACTGACATGTTTGGATGGATGTTGATGTGACAAAGGACACACATTGGGCACATCACATCATTTTTGACAACCCTAAATGTAACCAAAATTTATTTTAATTACTTAAAACAAGTTACACCCAATTTTTAGTTGCATGTGGTAATTTTGTATTTAACATGTATATATGATATCTTTATACCTTTCATGTATAGGCCTTGATTTGCCTTGAGATTTTCAAGTGTGCCCAATGTATAAGTAATTTAACCTTATCCACAATTCACACAACATACACTCGAACTTTTTTGTTATTTCTTGTTTGATTTTGCAATTTAAATGTGTGGTTGTGTCTTCATGGATACCATGGATGCACACATATAACAATAAAAACCCTATAGTTTTTCCTTGTTAAAGATGGCAAATGTCACCTCAAAAAAACATTCTCAAAACATTATTTGCTTCAATTGGGATTGTTAATTTTCTAATGACATGTAATCAAACAAAACAATGTAAGTCCATAAAATGTATTACATATTGAAACAACCCAAAAAATTTATTGATCAAATAATTTTCTCAATGGTTGTTTCAAAGTTTAACCCAAGTTTGATCCTCTTAATGTGCACCTCATAATGTTTACCTTTATGTTGGGAGTTGGAATCACAAAAATAGAAGAGTAATTTGTCATGAACTATTGTTCACCATACACAACATTGCCAACAGTCTTGATCAACAAAGTTGCAAGTTTGCCAATATTGTAAATTTAAACAAGTTGCACATAATGTGCATAGAACCCAAGGTAAATAACAAGAGCCTAGTTGCTTTCACTTTCATATTCACTGACAACAATTAAGATGAATAACTTTGTTGACCTTTCATATATCCCAATGACTACCATTTTTATCAAACCTAAATCATCCAAATTCTCTTTAAATGAAATCTCTAATTGTGTGACTAGAAAAAAAATTCCAAGAAATTAGAAAGGACGGAATGTCTTCAATGAAAGTTGTTGCTTCCATGTTCAACACAAATGATTGGTCTTCTTTCACATACTTGTTTCAAAATATCACGCCAAATTATGATTATCACATATGACCCAATGTTTAGTAAAAAAAAAGGAAGCGACAAAGTTGGAACATGTGTTGTAAAAACAACTATCATAAAAATCTTATTTATCTATCAAGTCATAATGAATATATTTATACCCACTACCAACCACTTCATATGGGTTGTATTTGTTGAGTGTAAATCCCTTAACACAAGCTTTTAACATCTTTGATTCACATATATAATCTCAACAACATTTATGTGTTTACTTCTTATCACTAAAATTTGGAAGAGAATTTTCATTTAACTTTTGTAACTCTCTTGCATCTTAAAACAAAGATAATTCAACAATCGCAAATAACTAAAATTGTAGCAACAACAAAATGAAAGACCTAGAAACTCAAAAACCAAAATTAAAAGTACAAAAATTGAAATGAAGATTAAAGTGAAATAACATGAAATCCCAAAAATTAAGAACATTAACAAAAGTTCAACCTATATTGTAAAAAAGAAACTATAATATAAATTTAAACTATAAAAAGTGAAAACAAAATAATTATTGAATAATTGAACAATATAATAAGAAATAAACAAAAGAAGATGACAATCAAAGTAGAAGATTAGTTTATATATACACAAATGATGAATTCATGTATTGACATACTAAGGCATTCTTAAGCTCAAAATAGGTTAACAATAAATTAGCTAGGCTAGTATTAACTAAACAATATTAGATAGGGCATTCTTTATTAAACTATGATTAAAAACTTTTAAGAATTGAATGCCAAAACCCTATGAAATTAAATGAACATAAATAAAAGGCTACTATTAGACTTTTTAATATACATAATAGACTTAACATTTGTTGTCCTAGGTAATAAACTAGGGCATATTGTACTAAATTGTGATTATAAATTTTTTTAAGAACCCTAACACCAAAACCTTATGAAATTAAATCAACATCAATATAAGGATGTTACTAGACCTTCAAATAAACATACTAAATTCCCAATATGTTAGCACTTAACTTAATAAAAAAATAGTAATAATTAAATTAATCTCTTAAACAATGAGTGATTATCTAAACAACCACAACAACAAAACTTTATAAAATTAAAGGACATTAATAAAACATTGTTACCAAACATAATAGACCTTGTTGCTTGTTATAAACATACGCCATGCACATTAATTTGCACCTTCAATCTATGCAAAGCCCTAATGGTCAAACATCATAAATGTACGTAATACAAAATGCCGATACAAAAAAAAATTACCATTCATATGAACATACCAAGAATAAAAAATAAAATAAAATATTAAACTATTATTTTTATATTTTGTAAAATCCAACTAGAATTCCAATATATATATATATAAATGAATAACTACATCAAAATATTCTATGAATAACAATTGGTTTTTAAATGTTTTGTTTATTTTAATTACACATGAATGGATCAGTTTTTCAAAAGTTGCACCCTCCCCACAAAGAATTGAACTTAATACATCTTTCAAGAACCAAACTGAAATTTTAAAAACATAAGGTAGAATAATTTAAAATAATTTAAAATAACCTTCAACATAATATAAAATAAGTAAAATTAACTTATAATATCCTAAGGTGAAATAACTTAAAATAATTTTAAATAACCTAAGTAGAATATTCCAATATAATATCAAATAACTTAAGGTAAAATAATTTAAAATAACCTATTAAAGGGGTAAAACCAAGCTAATAGGAGACAATTTTGGCATAACTAGTCCTTGGTCTTAATGTTCATAAGTTTCATATATTAAGTTAATGTCAAAAATATATGTTGTATTTATGTGAAACTGTTTCTAATATGTTAATTTAGCATCTAGTAAAGTTTGAAAGGTAATCCAATAAATATAAAATACCTTTCAACAGATTTTTAAGCCCGTAACTAGTGTTTTTCAACATAGTGAAATAATGTAAAGTCATTGTTTAAGCATCATTATTTAGCACTATTTCATGACTTTTCATCCAATCCTATGCTGCCGCATCATCTTTTCAAGACTAATCATAGTGACTTAGGAGGGTGCCATTGGCTCCTATTAGCCCATTTTACCCAAAATGCAATATGTTAAAATGGTTGTAAATAGTCTAAAAAATCAAGAATAACCTAGAATTTAGTCATAGGTGGAATAAATTAGAATAATTAAAAAAACCATAGGGTAGATAACCTAAGGTAACATAAGGTGGAATAATCTAAAATAATCAAGAAAACATAAAATAGCCTAACATAACTAAAAATAACCTTGGCCAAAATAACCTAAAGTACAATACTATACATTGTAATAACTAAACATAGGGTGTTTAGGAAATTCAAACTTTAACATACATTTGTTTTTTCAAAATTTATTCAAATACTACAAATGAAAACATAATCTTGAAGCTTAGTTAGTAATGTATTTTTAAATAATAATAATAAATATTAAACATAAAAGGTTTAATTTATAAAAAAAACATGTCATGAATAAATTTACAAATTTTTAAAATTTAAATTGACCTACAATCTTTGTGAATTCAATGTGAATTCAAGAATACATTCATTAAGTCTTAACAATGTTATTTCCATTATGTTAAATGTGTCCAACTTTTGAAAAATTTTAAGTTTTCATTTTCTCCAATATGATTAGGTACAAAGTTTCTAATTTATTTTTGTGATTGTTAAAATGGCAATCGTCCATAAAAATATTTAACCACATTTGGTTATTGACACGTTGTGGAGTTGGAAAATTGTTTAAAACCTTCAATATTATGGCTACCTACTATACTTTATTGTAAAAAATTAACAATATATATTTTAAATTTGACAAATTTTGATTTTTCTCTTTTAAGAAAATCCTTTGTTGATGTTGTTGCCTTTTTAAATTGGAGAAAATTAACCACAAGAAGAAAATTAATTAAGTAGTCAATATAAACATTTAATTCTCAATGCCATATTTTTTTAGCCACTTGATTCATACACTAATACAAATGATTAATTACACAACTTTGAAAAAAAAACAAAAGACACATATATTTTTAATGATCTAAGAATATGTTTTACTTTCATTGCTTTTGTAGACATAAAAGTAACATAAATAGTTGGATTATGCCCCCCTCCCTCCTCAACCAACATGTTTTTATTGGTTCAAAATTTCCTAACTTGGCAATTATTGGAAAAAAATAGAAAGAATTGTGCAAATTCATGGAAAATTTTGAGATCACAAATTTGAAAAGAAAGTTATTCCTAATGAATAATTTTTAAAAAATAATTCTAATAATTTCAACCCTCAACACATAAACAATTCCAACATCAATTTTTTTTGACTTTTTTTAAGCTCAATCTTTGAAATAATCATAAAACTTATCCAATTTTTTTGAAAACATTAAAATAAAAATTAATGATGTAACTAAATTTTTTTCTGGTGGTGAATTTCCATCATTTTGTAAACATAAAAAGGGCCATCAACATTAACAAAATATTTTTTTATTAAAAAAATAAAATTTCAAAAATTTAATGATACAATTCTACAATGGGTTCTTGGATTTGTAGCCAAAATATAGAAATATTTTAACAAATTTTATACCTCCATATACATTGTCTGTAGCCAAAACATGGTTAAATCTTATTGTGGATGATCTTGAAAAACACCACAAATTTGATAATTCATAATAATATTTTAAAATTAGAAAAATTAATCATTTTTTTTAACATTGATTTTTTTTCATACACGAAAAAAAATGGGAAAAAAATTAAGGATTATTCTTAAGGGTTTTTGATGTGACATCATCCACCTTCATAATAAAAAAACTTGTCCATGATGCTGAAAACAACTTAAGGAAAAACATACATTCTAATTTACATAAATGTATAGAAATTTAATATATAAAAAATATATAATTTAGAGGTCTACATATATCCTAAATTTTCCATGCATGAACATTTGACTTATTCACTAACCATTCAAATATAAATGTGACACTTGCCTAATTTTTATGTATCCATTTCAAAACATTATGATGAATGCAAAATGCAATTTGTAAGTAATGGAATTAACATGTTCAAGTGAATTATTCAACTCATGTGCAAATGTAAAAAAATTCATTAATGTGTTCAAACATAAATGTGAGGCATTAAATTGTGTTATGTGTTTCAATATATAATAGTAAGTGCAATATGTAACATTTGAATAATGGTTTCAATAAATTCAAATTGGATGATTCAATTCATGTAAAGAGGATAGTTTAAAAAACGTGAAAAAACTCATTAACCATTCAAATATAATTACAAAGCATTGAATTGCATGTGTTTTAATGTATTCTAATGAGTGCAAGATGCAATTTGTGAATAATAATTTTAACATATTAAAAATGAATGGTTTAATTCATGTACACATGTTGATAATTGAAAAGATGTGAAAAAAATTACTAATTCATTCCAATATAAATGTGGGTTTTAAAATTGTTACATGTGTTAAATAAATTATGGTAAATGTAAAATGCAACTCATGAGTAATGGTTTCAACATGTTAAAAGTTGATGGTTCAATTCATGTACCATGTTGATAGTTGAAAAGATGTAAAAAAAGATCATTAACCTATTATAATGCATTGTGTAAATATAATTAAAGGCTGCATTAATTTCCACATCAACAATTAAAAATTATTTTTTTAAAAAAAGGTTCATATTCATAAGTGAACAACATAGTGAATGTGACAATTATAAACAACATTGACCATCAATTAATGCAACAAGTCATTTGCAAATTTAAAATGGCCAAATTTAGTTGAAATGTAATCAAATCAAACAATAATCGCAATGTGTGGGGGTGGAAAAGGATAAGATTTCTTCTTGTGTTTAAAATAAATAATTATGAATGAATATACATTTAAATAAAAATATGGAACAAAATTTTCATTAACATAATACCCTTCTTTATCAATACATCCACCCAATATTAATTTAGGTCATAGGACTCAAAATAATTCACATATTAAAAATATTTCTATTGTGTTTAAAATTTTATTTATATAAACATGTTCAAGAATGAAGGTATAAACGCATTTCCTGAAATGTTCATTTCACATATAGTTCCCAAAACCTATAGATAGTTTTTAAAAAATCTTTAAACAATTAATTTACCCATTGACCATCATTTTAGTATCCACATCTAGATTTTGAACCTTTCATATGATAAAATTTCATAATTATTCAATATATCATCATATCATTTTTAATACATAAGAATCATGAATGACAAGTGAGAAAATACAATCATCTTATTCATTATAAATGTATATGTTCATTTCAAAAACATATCCAATATAAATTTAATTGATGCACCTTTGAGTTAAATTGCATAAACCATAACTACTTGAAGGAGACATGCTCATTTAAAATACATATAAACTAGTATCAATCGTTACTTAATTTATAATTTTCAAAGCTCACAACCACCCTCATAAGACTTTTGAATATTTATGTTGAACATTGGTAAAATTACATATTTTCTAGACCTTTCATCTAATCACATGTTGCAATTCTTTCTTATATGTTAAACAATTATATTATAGAACATTTGACAAAAAAATCTAGTTTAATTATAGTTCCAAAAACTTGTAGTTAGTCTTTTGAAAAATTCCTTGCACTAGCTATTTTACCCATTGACCATGACATTAATAGTCATATATAGCTTATAAATTTTTCATGCAATCACAAGTTGCAATTATTGAATACATCATCATATCATTAGAGCATACATATTATATCTATGAAGTCTATTTACATTACTACGAAATGCGTCCTAGTTCGTTTTAAGTTTCACTAAATTTTGAATGAATTTGAACATTTTTACCTAATGAAATTGTTTAACCCCCTAGTGAGCAGGGACCAATTGCTACGATAATGAATTGTTTCACTAGTACTTAATTATGATTCAAAGGTGAAGCATAAAATACTAATTTATTATTATTTTCATTATACATTAAATGACATTTCATAACCAAAACTAAATTCTATCCACAACATTATGAACTATATATGTTAAAACAAATTAGAAAATATATTAAATCCATTTTCAATGAAAAAATTGTCATATGATATAAAAGCATCCTCATCCATTTACATAATATGCCCAACAATATCACTTGTAAGATTAAAATACAATCTGCATTTGAACAACACATACTATTATTTCCTTCCAAACATATTTGTGTTCATTTGCAAAACATGCTTAAACATTCATTTTATGAAAATGAATCTTACCTATTTCACCTATAATCCTTTATCTTTACTAGTTTACCTTCAATGCAAAGTGTTTTTAATAGACTTTCTAAGAAATGTCATATTTGAACACATAATATATGTAATCATTTTATTTTCATGTTGTGCATATGAACATTCACATATTAATATATTAATATGTATATGTCAAGGTGCAACATCCATCCTTGTGCTTTGATTTCAAAAGACACAATTTGCTAATGATAATGTTCCATGTTCAAAATAATTATAAACAAGGTTGATTATTCTTTTTAAATGACCATGAAATATTCAAAGTTATATACATATAATTTGATTATATGAAAAAATTAAATATGTTATTACTGTATTCATGTTCAAATGATTAAATAGAGAAGGCAAAAAAAATTCTTCCAAAAATGTTACCTATAGCTTTTTGGAACTATTTGTAAGTTAATTTTTCAATGAAGTTTTTTTGCAACTTAGTTGTTGGGCATGTTTTACAAATAAAACAAAGAAATATTTCTTCCAAAATATATAAATGATTTATTTAAAATTTTGGATTAATAAATCACAAGGTTAATTAACATAAAAATGTTATGATAAATAAAATAATTACAACATGTGATTAGATAAAAGGTTTTAAAATCATGTAAATATCATTGTTGGACAATAATATTAAAATGTTTTTATCAAAGTAGATGTGATCCTTGAGAACCATGTAAATCAATTAGATATCAATTATACTATAAATGCGTTGTAAATGAACATCTTTAATAATAATTTGGTTCATATATTATTGATTGTATCCAAGGTCTTTCCAAAAAGATTGTCCTAGTTTTTGGTGTATTGCACTTGCAAAAGAAATGTAGATAAGGTTCAATTTTTCATTATTGTTTGTAATAGAAAATTTGTGAAAACTTCAATATTTAAAAAGGCAATTGTGTTGTGCCTTGTGGTTGCCTCCACCTACTAGCAGGACCTCAAGCCCAAGGATAATTGTTGAAAGGATGGAAGTTCATGAAGGTCATGAATTTTTAAAATCCATTTACATGGACCAATTTTTTCACCATGGGTTTAAAGAGCTCAATATAGGGTTAAATCAATGCCATTATACCTTTTTTATTTGTCCCTTTGTGTGTTAATTAATTTTTTATATTTTAATCATTTGAACCCCTAAATCAAGAGTGGATTAAATGGAATAAAAATATTCCTCCTAACTCATGGTATTGAAATTGAACATTTGTGTATGTATGTATATATATCCTTTTGACCTAAACCTATTTTAGCTGTGAACAATTTCCCCTTTCCCTATCATATAAAAGATATAATTTTAAAATTAAAAAAATAACATTAACCTTCACCCATCAAGTTTTTTATTTTCTTCAAGTTTGTGATATTAAGAATTTAGAAAAAATAAAAAAATAGAAAAAAAAGTACAATTTGTATTAAAAACAAATTCCCCATTTTTTTTTCAAAGAAAACACTATTGTTACAACATTCTTTTCTCATATTTGTTATGTCTATGGTGAACTAGCACCTACAATAGGACCTTCATCTTTCCCAATGAGGCTTGTTAGTGGCCATTAAAACATGGTGTGAATTTTTTGATGTATGTGGATGACATGTTACCCTAGGTATATTCCTTCCATTGTTTGGAAAAAATGGAATAGCTTTCAAAGTGGGCATTTCAAAAATGAAAATGCCCTTTGAACTAAGTTTTTATGTTAAGTAAAGCTCAAGACCGAGGCATTTATTAGAATAATGTCATGTGGAGGGCAAAACTGAGTACAACCCTAATTTTGGTAAAGCCTATAGCTTCAAGTTTTTCTCTACAAACCAATAACCCAAAAACCAAAATGTTAGATTTGGATTTAGAGATTTAAATTTAATCTAGTCATGGAATATTTATAACATTTAAAAGTAGTTTAGGACCAAACTAGTATGAAAGTTTTTTAAAATGCCCAATACCAATATCAACCTGCTATGAAACAAAGTGCGTGAGTAATTTGTGAGAACTGTGTCTCTAAATAGCTATTACAAATTGAACCATTGAATTGTTAGTTCGTTCACTCAAGAAAACTAAGGAAAAAAAAAGACCACCAAATCCAGCAATTTCATTAGTGATAACATTTTTCCTTCTCATCTACAACAAGCCTATTCAATACTCTCTCTCTCTCTAGTAGTCCACTAATATCGTAGTACATTTTTGGGTTCAGTAATTGTGTGCCAAATAATTTTTTTTTTTTTTCAAACTCAACTACGACAATAAATATAGGCAACTTTGTTTGTAGGTTCCTGAACTTAAAACCTCTACCTTATAGAATTTATCCCTAAAGTAAGAAAAACACAGCACCAGAACCCTGAGTTTGGTCATACACAGGGCGAGATTAAAAAAAAACTTACATTAGCATTCAAGGGGGGATGAAACTCAAAAAACCATCACTTTTGGAGCGTACACTGAGTTTCATCCTGTCTTTCCTTTTGCCTGAGCGCCTCCACTGCTGCTACATATATTTTCACTGCTCGTAACTGTACAAGAACTATAATTAGTCTGGAACCTCGTGCATTAAATGCTGAGTTTCAGCATTTCATACTCCGATATAGCATTTCATACTGAGATTTAATAAAATGTCTTTACTTCGCGGGTACCCCTGGAAGAGGGGATAAGGGGTGAAAGGAGGCCCAAAGACAGGGTTACTTTATGGATGACTCTAATGAGACCAATTTTTATTTATTTTTCTTCCTTTGTAATTTCCTTAAATTTCAGCATTGATAGACAAATTTTCAAAAATTTGACATTTTCAAAAAATAATTTCTTTCTTTGTTATTCTCTTGAACATAAACTTCTTTTTATCGCCATTTTTCTCTATTTTTCTTTTAAGCCTATCTTTAAAAATATTTTCTTTTTCCCTCTCTTTCTAGTTTTTCCTTCAAAATCTTATTAGCATTTTTTTTTTTTCCCTCCTACTCTTTCAATACCGTTTCTTTCTTTTTTCCTCATAATAAATTATCCTTTATTCCTTTATTGGCTCCAGCCTCCGGCCTTCAGGGAAATCCTGTGGAATGATGCAGAGTCGATTCAGTCCCCAGGTCATTTGGTCGGACTTGAATTTACCATAAAGGAAAGAACCATTATCATAAGGGGAAGAGCCTATCACATGAAATGGTAAGAGCAACTTCGCCTGTGCTCAGTACGTGACTCAACAAATTAAATCTCAATGAAGAAAAGTCAGAACATGCCAGTTCGACTCAGCAAAATGGTTTTGGCTCAACATTTTTGCATAATTTGGTAAGGCTGGTGAATGTCCCAGCAAAGGCCTGCTAGAGAAGCATGTAACAAGCAGCTCATTGCGTAATGGCTCTGCCCAATGTTATATGACCATGGTCAATATTTTATTCCAAATATCAACTCCTTAGGAACTAAAATCAAGAATCTTATGATTATTTTATTTTTCAAAATTGAATATTCAAAATTAATTAATTTTTTGGGAGGCATATGCCGAACTTGCCAAGGTACTACAATATATGGAATGTTTGGAATTCAAAAATTTGAAAACTAAAAGCTGAAATTGAAATTATGAGAACTAAAATGTCTAAATTGGGATGTGTGACTACTTAAAGCTGAAAACTGAAATTTGAAATCTCTATGTGAAGCATTTGGAATTTGAAAATTGAAATGTCTAAATTTGGATGTGTGAATACTAGAAGTTGAAAATTGAAAACTGAAATGTATGAACACTGAAAGTTAAAAATTGAAAACTAAAATGTTTGAATACTGAAAACTAAAATGTCTGAGTACTAAAAACTGAAATGTCTGAATACTGAAAATT
>Ga0209208_10000595_pt1 | contig 47597 bp, 29 predicted proteins | sample S1TSphfallax_3_FD_187694 | JGI IMG/M metagenome (GOLD analysis project Ga0209208, IMG submission 187694) | Host-associated microbial communities from peat moss isolated from Minnesota, USA - S1T2_Fd - Sphagnum fallax MG (SPAdes) (version 2) | ecosystem: Host-associated > Plants > Peat moss >...
ATAGCTATTAATATAATAACCATTAATAAGCACCAATATCCACCAATAAAATAAAAACTAATAGCTATTAATATAATAACCATTAATAAGCACCAATATCCACCAATAAAATAAAAACTAATAGCTATTAATATAATAACCATTAATAAGCACCAATATCCACCAATAAAATAAAAACTAATAGCTACTAATATAATAACCATTAATAAGCACCGATATCCATCAATAAAATATTCATTAATAACCATTAATAGAATAGCCACCAATAACTATTAATAGAATAACCACTAATAAAATAGGTATTAATAGCCATTAATAACTACCAATGAACCTAATAAAAGAACAACCAATAGCCATATATTAAAATTATTTACGATTACCAAAAATAATTTAGGGTGAAATAATTTATAATAAACAAAAGTAACTTAAGGTGAAATAACTTATAATAACCTAAAATTACCAATGATAACACAAGGTGAAATACCTTCAATAGTAAAAAATAACTTATAATAACTACAAATAGTCTAAATTGAAATAATTTATAATAGCCAAAAAAATATAGAATAGTTAATTTTTTTTACAATAGCTCAAAATGGCCTAAGGTGAAATAAGCTAAAATAACCAAAAATAACTTATAATAACCGAAAGTAGCCTAGGGTGAAATAATTTAAATAAATGAAAAATAGTTATATAATAATTGAAACTAGTTTAACAAAGGTAGTATTATTATATTAATAAAAAAATTATCCATTTATTAAATTTATTAAAAAAATGGTCATTGAAATGTTATTGAATAATAATATTCAATTTTTTTTTTGTTCAAATGATTTTAAACTTTCAAAAGGAAATAAATGTCATTGTGTACATTATTGAAATTGTTTTAAAAGTAAATTCGAATCATTTCATTTGAACAAAATTTCAATAAGATATGAATTTTCAAGGTTTATGTTTTTATAATGTTTAAAATGAAATATTTGATGAATAAAATGTAATGTAACATATTATCACAACAAGTAGGGTGGTTTGATAGTAAGGGTGTTTGCCTCCATTTTAAAAGTCAAAGGATCAAACCTCATGAATGGTGTTGTGTGTGGTCAACAATGGTATGTTGACCAAATATTCTTTTATCAAATTCCTAGAATAGGTGCCTAGGTTGATTACATGGCCTATGTACGTACTTAGGTTAGGTTTTTAACCTACTTTAAATAGTGACAAATGTCAATAAATCATAGGTTAAAAAATCATGAAAAAATCAATAATATTATATATTAAATAATTAAATTTTAATTGATTTTCATGCTAGTTAGTTAATTAACTAACAAGTGAATGGTTTGGTAAATTTATATTTCATTTGAGAATAACCTTGTTTCATTAGGTACTACTGAAACAATTCATTGTCCATAGGAATTAATCCTCATTCATTGAGGGGTTAAACAATTTCATTAGGTAAAAATGTTAAAATTCATTCAAAATTGAATGAAACCCAAAGTGAACTAAGACGCATTTTGTAATAATGGTTGGGTCTTCAATTCAAATCACTTCGAGTTGTTGAAATTTTGGTGGGACCTAGGGATGTAATCTGACTTATTTTTAAATATGATTTGAAAGTTGTAATCCCCTTTTCATGATCTATTTTGAAACCCTAAACCCTATTGTTAAAGCGTGCATTTCTTTTGGTCATGATGATGAGCCTAAAGGTGAAATTAACATCTTTGGGGTTGGAGCATCTTTTGAAGAATCTTCTCAAACACTTGTCATTGGAGAATTATTTTTGTTTAGGAGTTATCCATACTTCTTGCTACATGTGAAAATCTTCTTGCATAATCAAGCAACCATGAAGGGGCATTTCTGGCCTAAAAGATTCTTGGCATCCCAAGGTCACAAATTGAAACAAGTCTAATATTTAGTGTTGCTACAATATTGACAACTTTGCAAAGATGTCGCTTCCAAGTGGAAAACTTGGATAAGATCATCACAATTGTTAAAAATGGACTTGATGATCCGTGGGTTAATTGCGTGCCAAAGAAGACCATGAAAGATTACTTGAAAGTTGAAAGGTTTTTAGTTGATGACAATTATGAGTTGATTGAAAAAGCATAGTATTTTGAAGATCAGAATGTTGATGGTGATTAGCACAAGTATTCATCAACTTTTTGATTTTTCCTTGTTTCTTTTTTCAACAAAAATGAAAATTTATGTTACACTTTTCATTTTGCTGTCACTAACATTTTCAAATATGTGCAACATGTTTTCTCACTAGAAAGCTTTGAAAGAACTTGGCTTGGAGAAAATCAATTTATAAGAGTTGGATATTATGGCATGGCAAGCTACTGGGTTTCTATATGGGTTTTTGCATGGGATTATTGGGGTGGGGTTTGGGTGTTGGTGGGGCAGGTAACTCAGAATTCTCAAATTTTCAGAACTGGGGTTCAATTCCCCCACAAGATATTACGGTTTAAGAATGTGCTTAGATGAGTGGAAAAAAAAGTGATCCTATTGATTTTTCAAATATGCATAACCTCTATATGTATCTGTAGTGAAATTCATATCCACAAATGGATCTAAACTAAAGCTAAATTCATATCAAATAAAATTTCAATATGCATAACCTTTGAATGTATTTGTAGTTTGTTTGAATTTTATAACCGAAAAATTCATATCTGCTCAAAGATCTAAATGAAACTAAAATCCATATCCTTCTTTACAAATAAATTGTTGAAAATTTTCAATGCATATCCGTCTATTATATTTTTTTACATAAAATGCATTATTGATATCCTGGAATTAACTCTGAAATGTGATATCCGGCCAACACTGGTTTCAACTACCACAGTGCCTTGAGAGCTTCCACACTGGATGTTTAGGCCCTTTTGCAAATAACTTCAATGTGCAAAAGAATTGCTGTAGAGACGAGGTGGAATTGTTGTAGTCTGAAGGGCATGGGCATGCTATGAGGAAAAATCTGCTCTCCCCAAAGGGCCATAATACATTCAGGGGCAGGCTATTTCGTTGTGTTACAGGATCTTCCATTTTTCAAGGTGGGTTCTTCTGTTTTTACGGTGGTGATATACATCTCATCCATCAACTTGCTGAAATTTTGTCTGTTTGAGGTGGAAAGAAAATTTCAGCCTGTGTCTTTAGGTGAGTGATGTCCTAGGATAGGGGGCATAATGGGAATGGTGATTGGATGTGGGCAGTAGCTGCAGTAGGGCCGGGGTGAGGCAATACTGTAATATCTTGCAACTTCGACACATGCTTGTTGAATAATTAATTAATTCTGAAGTTTTCATATCAACAAATGGAATAGTCCCAAAGATTCAATAATTTCTTTCACAAAATTTTCTTCTTTGAAGAAAAAAAAAATTGAAAATCTCAACATTTTCTGGAAAATAATATTAATTGGTGTGGAAGCTGTCAAGGTACTTTGGTAGTCAAGTGCTGGTCCGATTCTAGTAACGCCCTTTATTGCCCCGCCGCGGGCCTCATCAGGTGTCACCCTACACTTTAAAGGGTTCTCGAGATCTTAGGGCTGCCCCTGTGAGACCGATCCCATTGAATGGAAAGGCCGGTTGCTTAAATAACGTTCCCCATTTCTGGGGGCGGAACTACCTAAAGCCCTTCACTGTCCACCGTCGTGGTCGCCACGTAACGCGTAGTACCTACCTACCCACTCACCCACCCTCCAAATCTGTCCCGCTTTCCTACATGCCCGACGTTTCCGCAGGTACCTGCGTACCTACCCTGTCCCTTCTCTCCCCCCGAGGACCCTTGGGGCTTGTTTCGCGACTCCGCCAACAACACTCAGTGGAAGAACACTCGTTCTCGCTTCTCTTCCCTTGCATTGTCTGCGCACACGCAATCTGCAGATCCTTCTGCAAGGATTGCCAACAGAGGGAAGCAGCGACGGCAAAATAGTTCAGGATTTGTCACAGCCGCAGCAGCCAGCTTCCACGCCTTCATCACCATGCTTGCGCCACAACCGTCTCTTTCTTATCTTCTTCGTGCTCATTTCTTCTTCTCCCTCTCTCTTCTTGCTTCTACTCTCCACAGATTTTTGCCCGCCATTGCTGCCGGCCCAAAATCTTGTGTCGGCGGATTCTCGGTTTTCAGTTTTTATTTTTTGCACTAATTTCCTCTTCAGAAGCCGTGGGCTTTGTTGGGTTCCCTGGAGAGAAAGCTGCTCCCCTTACCGATTGTTCCCATTTCTTCTTCCTGTTCCTCCTGCTGCAGCAATTTTCTTCCAGTTATTTGCCTCAAGGGGTGCACGCATTTGAGGATCTGGAGTGGGTTCAGCAAGCGTAAGTCTGGTTTGACCTTGTCTGTGGTCTTTGGATGTTGCGTCTTCTTTTTTGGTTTGAGTTTGAGTTAGGATCCAGAAAATGGTTCTCCGAGAAGGAGACTTCCGAGTACTTCATTTCTTTGAGAGTTGGAAAAAGGCAGTTGTCTTCGTTGCTTGTGTGCCGTGCTTTGGTGCTCGTCGTGTTTTTCTTCTTTGATGTATAATGAAGTGCGCTGCGTTCCTTTCAGGTTTGAGGGGGCCGGGTCCTTGATTCCTGTTTTTTTTTGGGCACTGCGCACATTTCTTCTAGAGAACTTTGTTTATTTTTGTGGTGTGCTTGCTTTCTTGCTTTGTTTGTTTGTTTTTTTGGTGGCAGAGTGATAGTTTCTCCCGGGAAGTGACAACCATCGTGGCATCACATTTCTTCTTACCTTACAATCTACATGCCCGGGTCTTCTTCCTTTTGCTGCCGACGCAGTTCTTTCTCATATCCACACTGCCTTAGTCTTGCTTTGCGTAGGTCTGGATTGGCCCTTGGGGGAGGGGGGTTTGCTTCTTCAATGACTGAAAGTTTCTTCCGGGAATCGTCATTCTCTCTCTGTCTCTCTCACAGAATGAGAATCGGTTTTGTGGCTTGCAGATGGAATGACAGAAAATTTCTTCTAGAATCGCTTTGCTGGGTTTTACGTAGAATGGTTGTTGTCGCCGCGTTGCGCTTCTGTTTTGTTTACTCGGAGTCCATCAAGCGCCGCCGTTGTCGGCCCTAAATTCCGGTAGTTGAAGTCTTGGATCACGTTTCTTGTTGTTGTTGCCGCCGTTTTACACACTCCTTGGGGGAGGTCTTGGGAAGAATCAAACTTTGTTCGGCTGGGGCTCTAGGATCCTCGCAGCAACCCTTTGATCTGTCTGTGTCTTCTATCCGCCTGGTTGCAGACGCCCTGGTCATTCTTGAGCCAGGATCCATATGCTCTTGTCGTTTGATAGATCTGAGCCTTGCAAGGGCATATGGGCTCCTGAGTGCAGCACCCTTTCCCTATTCAGGCTCACCAGTGGTCTGGGCAAATAGAATTGTGACAAGACTTCATGTTTTGTTGTTGTTGTTGTGAGGTTTCATGTGCCTCTACTTGGCCATGGGTTTGTTAACAAAGGAGAGATAGAGAGAGGCATGAAGCAGAAGTGGAATTTGTGATTTGTCTTGAATGTTGCTAAATGCAGATAGCAAGAGCAGGAATGTGAAGGGTTGTGTTGAGGAGAAGATTCATGGATTGGCAACGAGAACTGAGCAGGTTTGTGAAAAACTGTGTTGATGAGCCTAGCTGCTGCATCCTGAATTCTTGGCCTATAACTAGGGCGTGTAACCATTTTTGGTTCTGATGTGCAATCGTCCTTTGGATCATTTCCTTACAGCTCCCGAGCAGCAAATGGTGGGTGGAGGCGGCATGATGAAGGAATAGAGGGTGCTGGTATGAAACTTGGAAAAGGGTATGGCTTCAATCGCCCAGAAAAAAATGTGTCTGCTTTTCAGTTTTTGTGATATGTGATGTGTTGCAAAAATTCAAGCAAAAGAGCAAATCCAAATAAGTTGCAGTCTAGAAAATGTGGATTGCAACAGAAGTATTGTCCTGGCCTCACTATGTCTCATTAGTTGAACGGATTCCAGTGATGAGGATGGTATAAAGGTGCCAAAGCATGAGGTATTTGAGGAAAGATTTGGAGAAGGAGAAGAGCCTGCAGCTGCTGACTCACAGGGGGCAGAGGCCACGGTTATCAATCAAAGAGTTAAAGGGAAGAAACAGCAGCATCAGCGGCAACGGACAGAGGTGAAAAAAGCTCGCAAAGAACATGAGGTAGAGCACAAGCAGGTCGCTCTTAACGCAGTTAAAGATTCTGTGGTGCAAGGAGGAGAAGCTGAAGGTGGAAGGATGCGAAGGTGTAAGCAACCTGTAGCACAGACCGCCTTGGCTTGGAGGGCACACCAGCAGTGCCCACAGCAGCAGCAGCAACAGCTGGAGTCAAAACCCCTGTCCCAGTTGCCTCAACCCCTTGCCCGTAGGAGGCAACGACGCTTGCCCAGAACCTTCAGTGTTCCTAAGGAAGAATTAGAAGGAGGCTTGCGGTCATTGACAAGGTACTTCTTATAAATACAAGAATGTTTGTCAACTTGGTGTCTTTTGCATGTTTCTGAGAGCTTCTGCTTACTCTATCCTACAAGTGATTGCAATGAAGTCTTTCCAGATTTTTTTTGTCTAATCATACTAGTCACACTTGTGAAGGTGCAGTGCTGTGGCTGTGGTGCTGCATTTCACTTGAAGCCCTGTTTAGATTGCTCATGTGGTGGAGGCCACTGCCACTGTATGCTATTAATCCACAATGCAGATCTGCTTGCACAGTTGAGAGAGTTCTCTAGTAGTAATCCTGTATCCTGAGAGGTTGGCTTCCATCCTAGCACATGGGAGACTCCAAATTTATATTTCTGACACTTTGGGAACACTCATATCTCTTACACTTTTTGCACTGGAAGGGGTTGCACAATGCAGACTGATAGGCATAGAAGAGCACCTTTGCCATGAATTTTTAAGGGATTCTTCGCAGACTTTTAAGCATAAACTGGTTTTCTATGTCCAGGCATTTTCTGTCCTTGGTATGTGTCTGTTATGGTGTGGTCTGATAAGGGCTAGCTCCTTATCAACCTATACAGCTATCTATTCTACCATTGTCACATTGGTCTGGAATGAAAACCAATGACCGAATGGGTGTTTCCAAAGTGTTATTGTGATTTTTCCTCTGCAGTTTCCAAGAAGTTATTTCCAGCAGCTGAAGTGGTGTGCGTTAAGGATATTTTGAGGGTGCTGGAAGCACTAAATCTTTGTAGCTGCAAAAGAGTTATTTGCAGCCCAATTGATGAGCTTAACTAGTCATCTTAGGAGTAAAGGCTATTCTCCAAAGTATCTTTTGAACAAACTGGAGGTTTGCTTTAAAGAAAAAGGACCCTGTTTGCTCTTTCATCTGCACTAAAAGAATGGATTCTATGAAGGGCTTCTTAATTCTGAGTGGGGAAATTTTCAAACCCCACTTTGTCCTCAAAATAACACAGTCTAGCTTTCAGCAGTGTTTCTCTGTTCTCTTCTTTCCATTTTTGGTTTTACTTCTACTTGCCCTTGCTTTGTAGCTCCCTTTGTTATCTACATCTGTTTTATGTTTCGATGAGCTAGCAAGCATCATGATTGAGTCTTTATGTTACTGCCAGTCTTGTGACAGGCACTCAGATTGTTGATAAATATCTACTGTTGGTCTCCACCCACTGCTAGAGGCAATGAAGTCAGTGGGTATGTTATGTTAGCTGATCACTCTACATGTTCCTGTTGAAGGGCACTGAACATTTGTATCTGTCATTTTTCTGTCCATTGGTCCTCATTTTTTTCTGTGGTTTTTGATTTTTGGGGTATCCTATTTTTTGCTGTTGGTGATGGATGTTGGATCTGATGTAATTTCCAATCTTCTTATTTGGTCATCTCTTTTTGGATTCAGGTAGATGATAAAATGTATTGTATTCATAAAATCTGTATGTACAAGTATGGTGTGTGAAGTGGGCTAGAGTTTCAGTCTTTGATGCTTTCGGTTGTAATGTGTCCTTTTGAGTTTGATCTGCTTTATGTTATGTCTTTGTCTGTGAACCTAATTATTATGCAACTTTTTTGCATTTACTGGGTGCAGTAAAGAGATAATGAAACTTTCAGTTTGAACTGGGGTGTTGAACTGGGTTTTACATGTAGGTTGCTTGTTCTGCTGTCTCTCCCTGGCATAGTGAATGAAATGGACTTTGTTGCGAATCCTCATAGTGGAACATAAAAGGTGTGCTCATGAGGTCACACCTTTGGGTGTCTATTTGCAGAAATCGTGGCACTGATCCGATACTTGCTGAGACTGCAATAGTCCCTACAACTTGTGCTAAAGGGGCTACTAAGCGTTCCAAGCGGGTGGCGCAGCGCCTGGCTAATGAAGAACCTGCTCCTCCACCATTGAAGCTGCCAAAACTTCATTTGGTTCTTACAAGAAAAGAAATTCAGGAGGATTGGATGAAGATCACAGGCCACAAGTACTCTGGCAAACCAAAGAAATCAACACTGATCCAGCGAGTATGTCCACCCTTTTTAACATCTTCCTTTTGTGACATCCTCCTTTCATACGTGGAATATTTTAAGCTTACCTGCTGAATAATCCATTTCGGTCAGTGATAGAATCTATCCTTGTGATGCAGGGTCTTGGTTTATGTACAGCATTGACCTGTCCTTCCTCGATTCGTTATCTCAATGATCCTCAATGTATGTCTTTCTCTCTTTTTACTCTTATGGCTTATATTAATGATTTTGTTGATGTTTGTCAGGGTTGAGCTTTGTCCCTTGTGCAGATGGGCCATTGAGAGGCTGCTTGTGTCCATTCCATATTTGTATATTGTGAAATCCTGGACGTGTGAGGATCAGATTCCATTTGCAAATGGTTGTCGTTATAACTGACATGTTATCATGATTTCATGTTCAGAGTGGCACAGGATTGCAGGTTTCAAAGGAGATGATTGGAAGTTTCTACATTCCCTGGACAGTTTGATTTGTGGGTTGATAGAGTAGTTCAATGGAGTTCCATTCTTTTAGTAGCAACTCAAATCATTTGTTTGAGCCTCCAGTATTTTGGTGGAAAGCAGGTCGTACTATGATGAATAAGTGCATAGAAGTTGAGAGCAGAGATATCAGCAAATTAGTCACGTGAGAAGGCCAGGCCTTTTTTTTTCTGATGTCAATAGTCATCTAGTTTCTCTCAGGTACCTCATGTTGAGAAAACATTGTTTATCTGCTTGATCATTCTTTTGTTTTGCAACTTCTGCATGATTGGTAGGATGTAGACATTGTGAACAGTCTGTATGTAGTCACAGAGATGTCCTTTTCAGCAAGTTTCTGGACTGGACATGATCAAGAGGGTATCCACTATTTGCCAAGAGGTACATGTTTGAAGCACATGTTTGAGGATAACTCGGTTCAAAACTGCACCATCTTTTTTAAGAAGCCTGTTGTGTTGTGCACTGAGGGTATGTGGGGTAAACTTGTTCTACTATTAGCATTTATGGTTTCTTACACAGATAGACACAGGAAGTTGGACAAGCCTTGGATGAAGTGGTTTTTTTTTGACGGATAATGTGTATTGTGTGCCAAAGTTTAAATGGGACATCAACAGTCCAATGAGGTGTAATGCATCCTATTGAAAAGAAGTAATGGAGAAAATCTCTTCAAGTAAAAGTCTCTTGATCTGGTCCTTGTTGCCTGTATGTTGTGTCTGGTAATTAAGCAACTGTACGAGGGTCATAGGTTGGGCTCCATAACCAGGTTGCCCAAATCCAATTACATGGTTTTAGCATCATTGATATCTCATTCACGGCCAGTTACATCTAGTTGGTTGCAACGGCAAAGAAGAATGTAGGTTATGCACTCTAACTAGGCTGCTCAAATTGAATCAGAAGCCTTTAGCGCTGTGTCATAAAGATCTTATTGAGGATTGACTATGTTTATTGAAAGAAAAATAAATCTGAATTCACATTACATCGATTCTCGTTTTAAATTTAGTTCACAATCAGAGCTGTTGGTTCCGGTGGATTGAAAACTTTGAGAACTTTGGTTACCCACTAGAACTGGGTTTTTTGACTTTTTGAGTATTGCAGTTAAAGATCTTACGATCCGCCCTGGTAACCGCTGGGTGTCTATTCCAGTGTTGGCCAGCAGTTGAGTTGGGGCCCTGTTATCAGCTAGGTTATTAAATGACCTATCAGTTGGTTATTGATTTTTTTGATAATTGGTTAATGACCTAACTGTCTGGTATTGAATTTTCAAAATCTAATAACTTCCTCAAATGACCTTATCATCCAGGTAGGTATCAATTTGAAAACACTAAACATTTTTATGATAGAAAAGATTAAAAAAACCACGTAATTAAAAAAATAATCCCTATAATTGGTGTATAATCAGTAGCTTAACCAGTGGTTAATCAACTGGGTACTTGAGAAGCTGCTGTTATGCATACTTGGGGGTTCGTACCAAAAAAGATATTGATAACCTAATTGGTACCGAATAATTTTTTGATATTGATGATATTACCTGGTTGACACCCAAATTAAGAAAAACAATTTACTTGATGGTTATGTGAAAATCAGTAACTAGTCAACATTGGTTTATTCTAGTGTTGGCAGATTATTAGACTTAAACAGGTCCAGGTTATAGGTTAGGTTCTAACTTCTAAGGTCTCTCGACTTGATGTTCCAAGTTTTGTCAGAATTGTCATTGGAACCTAATAAGTAGGCCATGTCAACACATGTTTATCAATTAATTAATTAATTAATTTAGAGGATTCTTTTTTGACAAATGGTACAATTTCAAATATTTTATTAGATTTTTAATTTTCTTTCAAAAAGTAATATTTTTTTAGAAAACTTCAACATTTCTGAAAATAATATAAATAATGTTAAATTGGTTCAAGTATTGTGGTAAATACAACTTAGTTTTTTAAAAAATTGACCCTACATTTTAGGCAAGTTATTGCATTTGATTGATTGTACATAATTAACATTACATAATCTTTGTTTTGAATATTTTGTGCACTAATTTGAACAAACTAATATTACAAATTTTTTATTTTGTTTATGTTGTGTGCAATGGAGGTGGAACCAAACCTAATCTTAAATTAGACTGGTTCTAAATTCTTTATGAAAATAAAAAAATGAAAGTTTTAAAATTCCAAAGAATTGGTCTCAAGATTAGACTAGAGGGTCCCCAAAAAACGAAAAAAAAGGTAAAACTAAGACCAAAGGTTCATTTGAAATCAAGAACTGGAAAACACTAATCTAGTCTTGTTTCCTATAAGCACCCAAAATTGGTACAAACTAGAAACCTTTGGAGCTCAAAAGATCAGCACATAGATATGGATAAGTAAAAAGGCTATAACCGTTGGCTATAAACCATGGTATGAATATTCCAAAAAAAGGATTTTTGGGACCATGCTAATGGGAATATTTGTGCCATAGTTTATGGCCAGTCGGAATATCCAAAGATGATTTCTAGAGCTTGAGGTAGCGCTCCCATAACATTTTAAATCACTCAAAATAAAGCACAAATGATGAAGATATAAATGTGTTCGATCATAGGAAGACAATCGGGGATGGGCCGGTTTACCCTAAGCAGAGAGCACGGTCATGTGTCTCGACTATTTATAATAATCAGGGCACCGGAACTTATTACTGAATATAACAACTGTATAGGAGCACCAAGCCTATAAGTTATGGGTCATTGAAGAGGCGAGTTATGAGATTCAGCCAACGAACGACTGAAAATGTCAGAATGCAACAGGATACCTGACATAGCTGGGGAGCTCTTGTCCAATGGTGTGTTGTGATGTTAATGATATGCTCTTTGTAATTGGTTATGTACTCAAGAAGCAGTAGGGCTGGTTTCAGGCCTCTGTCGGTACCCTAGAGTAAAGGTCTGCAGCAGGTCGTAAAATAGCTTAGGTAGGGAGTAATTCGCAACGAAGGGATAGGTCGGTAGGAAATGACAGAATTGGGCACTGCGGCCGATTCTGCTATTTAAAATGGCCTGAAAACCTGAAGAGATGTATCGTTGTTTGAAATCTGGGCGGGAAAATGCGGATGCAGCACTCATAGGTACTAAACACCAGAGAAACGCTTGAATGTGGAAGAAAGGGCAGACAGGAAGAAAGGGCAGCCAACAATGGTGAGCGATGGAGGAGAGGACGATGAGGTTACAGGCGGTGTTATTCAGCTGAATGCAGAACAGAGGAGGGCGATTGAGCAGGATGAGCTCCTGTTAGAAATTTACAGGCTCGAGGTGCGCATTCCATCTTGCATTCCTCCTTTTTGCGATCTTGCTAAAGAACTCCATGGCTTCTTCCTATTGTTTGATGTCCGACATTTCCCTCTGCTACATTTCGGCATCTGCCTGGTTGCCGTTTGTTTTTGAGCTTTTCTTTCCAAACATGTCTTTTAGATGCATTTCGTCGACAGAGCAGCAAGCACCAGCTTGTTGTGAAGACGATTAAAGGCATACGAAATGGAACGCATGTTTCAAGGATGTTGAATATGGCGTTGGTTTCCATAGTGCCAAAGCAGTATGACGACCAGACAATCCTCATACGTAGGGTATAAATACGCAAGTGAATCGGTTGTCGTGGTTTTGAAGATTTGCAGCAATTCTTAGGAGCTTAGGGTATTGTCTCGACCGATGATGCTTTGAAAAGTCTGCATCGAAAATTGCTTACTGCGAATCATCTTGACAAAAAGCATTCGAACCCATTATCCTCTGGAACATGTTCTACCTTGCTAACCAATGTTTCTGATTGTATGTTGACGGCAGATTGAGGATCTGCAAAGTCAGATTGATTTGCAAGAAAATGAAGTTGCCAAGTTGCAAAGTTGCATTGAATTTGAAGGCAGGTTGTGAATTTCTGCCATCTCTAAAAGCATTCTTTTTCAACCTCCTCACCTCTTTCAAGCCCAATTTGATTGAGTGTTTCGACTAGGCCATTTCCAATATCATTTGTTCGACTAGGATAATCCCAGGGGACTCATGGTGAGAGAAAATGCACTGAAAAGAATGCTGATAATGCCTCTGCTATGTGTGCAGGGTTAAGGACTTTGAGCAACGTTGGAGATTGAGAGGAGTCAAAGTAGTCAGCTCCAGTGAAGGGTTTGTGGAATTACACCTCACAACACATGTGCCGATATGTCAGCATGCAAACTCAGAGTATAGAGAAAGGTTGGTGGAGCATGAGCTCCAATTGAAATTGGATCCCAACACAATGGCCCTGGAAGACGCTCAGGTTCATCTCACTGTTCATTCTTCATAATGTCCAACTTCACTAGTACAAACTATTTGAGATCACTCTCTGTATTATTGTCCAGCAGTTTTGTGTTCACATGCATATTGTGTAGTAGCAAAGCTTGGCTTTTAGCATGTAGTATGCACCCATCTCTTTTCTGCACCTTTGCATATTATCATGCAGGCCTTTTGGCAACCTAACAATCAACTTCACTTCCTGGAGACCATGATGATGGATGGCTGTGTGAGTGCAGCTGAGTCCAGAAGATGTGCCAATTGATGATATTGTATCTGAAGCCAAGAGGAGGAGGTGATGTTTCTCTTCTTCATCAATCAGTTTCAATTCAAATGTGTCTGCTTAAACATCCTGGTGTTCCTTCTGCATTTAGTCGCTTGCTCATTGGACTGGTCACTTCTTATTTTCTGTATAATCAATGGATACTTATTATATTCCTTCAACAAATTCACAGCAATAATTCAAAGGCTACTTCACTGTTAGGGCACTGACAGGGAACAGATGATGTTTTGCATGATGTCGCCAGTTGCTTCCATTCAGCCACCCTAGTGGTCCAAGAAACAGAAGAACTCAGCAAGCAGATTGGGTTCCTGGTGACTGAAGTACAACAGCACATCAGGATATATGTGCTCAAGACTGAAGTTCTTGCACTGGCAGCTCAGGATCCTAGGTGACATCTGCTTCTTTAACCTTTCTCTGAATGTTGCTTATGGGCAGGTCTGTACATGGCCCTCCCTTGATGTATGTCCTCCGACCACTACAGGTGTTTTCCCAATCTGCATGTGTAGCCAGCACATGAATCTGTTTTATGGGACATTGGTGTTTCCATATTTGGACATGGCTTGTCCACAAGGGTTCTAACCTTGTGTACCTCAATAGCTTATCTTCAGACTAATGAGAGGATTTTTGTTGACTGACACATGTATGCATGTTGGATGACCAGGTATGTGTTGGAGTATCTACCAGATACAGCCATCATATGTGCAACTCTTCCAGATGGCATTGTGGCAAATCTAGAGGCCCCATATGGATGGCCGATGCCTGGTATTGCCCTTGTTGTACGGTCTCTCATTCTTGCAAACAGTTCGTGCAAGGCAAACTTCTTGAGCAGTTTGCAGCATATGATGGTAAGAATTCAACTTTCTGTCAAGACCTCAAGCCTTCATCCTCCTTTTATACTGATTTTTGCTGTTACAGAAAACACAGTGGTTTCCAGTGTTTTTGCATGTGATGCATTTGACAGTGGTGTTCACAACCTTGTTCATTATTATTGTGCAGGATCTTGCCAACTTAACTGCAAAGTCTGATCGATGTGATCTGCTTCAGTTTCTTCATTCAATTGAGGAAGTAGTTGCAATGGAAAAACAAAATGCAAACTTTTGAACATCAACCAACTTCTCACAAGGTGGGTTAAAACTGCTTCTGAACTCCCACAATATTTTGTGTATTTATAATACAAGTCACACAGACAACACCCAACCTTGGTATATGCAGTGTGATTGGTAGCCATGTGAGTTTCAGCCAAATCTGGAGGCCTGTTTGTAAGTTGTGGAATTGGCCTAATTCTAGGTATGAAAATTGGGCTTACAAGGGGGTGAAATTTGTCCAATTCACTGTTTCTCTTTTGGAATCGACTCATTCATAATGCATTGTATGGATCAGGCTGACAATAAACCCCAAATTTTGAGTCACTTGTAGTGCAAGTGTCTCTACACAAGTTTATAACCTGATGAGTTTTTGTTCAATTGGTACTAAAGAAAGCTTCATTTTATGTCACATTTGTTTTGTCTAAAGGTTAAGAGAGCCTCTCTTGCTCTAAATTTTATCCAGCCATAGATGTGTATCAATTGCATATTTTTCAATATTCAGCTATCATTGTTGAGAAACAGGAAAGAGTACCTCAGGAGGTTTCTGTGAATGGTAATGGCCAATGGAAGATTCATTACTTCAAAACATGGATGCAATTATGTCACAAACCAAGGGCAACAGACTGACTCTTGAAAGGAAAACTGTGTTGGTGAGTGATCAGGTGTAGATTTGTTTCATCCTTTTCTAGTCTGGTCTGCCTTTTTCAGTGTAAGCAATATGAGGGGCGAATTATGTTGATGCAGAAGCCAACAATTTGTTCCCAAGACCAGTAAAATACAGCAGGAGCTTACATATTTGGCAAAACTACACAAATGTCAAATGTGTAGTTTTGCAGTGGGTTGCATGCTAAATTGTAGGCAATGTGCAATTTGCAGATAGATTGCATCTTTCTATTGCTTCTGTCCTTCTATGATGCTGTAAGAATGCATATTTCCCAAGGAAAATTGTTGTAAGGAGATTGACACTATGTGAATTCCTTGCTGTGAATTCTTTTCCATACTGTGGGTTATATGCACTATCAATATTTTGTGACAGTCTCATGAGATTGATGTGCTTGTACAAAATTACCTGCTAATTGAATATAACAATATTATCTTCTGGAGCATTTGCAAATGGCTCTGCTAGTCTGTTTTATCTTTTGCGTTAATCCTTGTTGCTTTTAAGCTGCAGTTTGTTTTAGTGGCAAAACACTATAGGTGGATGTTGATAGTAAATCTCCAAAAAAGAAGCGTTTTGATAAAGTAGATTCCTTCTATTTACAGTAATTTGATGATTTAAATCTCCAAAAAAGTTTAATACATGAAAGCAAATATCTATTTGGGGAATCTCCAAAAAAGATATGTTTTTGATAAAATTCATGGCATGAGAATTTGTACCCAAAAAAAAAGAAGAGAGATCTTTTTGTTAAGGTAAGGTGAGATACATTAATTAGTTCATGTTTCCCATGACTTCAAAAATGGTAAATCAAATTAGGTTTACTAGTCGTGAGTATGATTTTTTTCATATTGCACAACAAGCAATCTACACTCAATGATTAAAAATGAATTTTGAAGAAGACTAAGAGGGAGCTTATAAAGGACCAATACATGAGCGCTTTCAATGCAGTGCTTTTCTATTTGGCAAAATTTTGACACTGCCAAGAAAAAAAGTCCATTGTGTATTGTGTAAAGGGATGTTTTTGTGAAATAAATACAAGAATTTGCCACATTTTTGACGGAAAAAAAAGTTAGAGAATGTAGGTCACCAGAACTGCCCAGAATTCCAAAAAGTTTCTACTGTTTGGTCTGACGGATTCCGAGAAGCTTCTACTGTCCTGTCTGACCCCTAGCCAAATTTGGCTCCTTCCTCTCGTGGATGATTGCCGGTCCACCTACTTGACAAAATTGAAAAAAAAAAAACGCTGTTTCAATACTTTCCACTTTCCACCATCGTAGAAAAAACCCTTGAAAGTAGCTCCATTTTAGTTTACGTAGGGAATCTCCACTGGCAGCAGTAAAATATAGTGTACACTGTACTTTTGACACTGTATAACTTTTATGTAGGAAACTGGGTTTGGGCCTGTAAATTTGCAAAAGATACACAACACTTTTAAAATGCCTTGAAAAAGAAAATAACTGTTTTTGATTGGCCAGCCATAAATGATAGGCTCAGGTGGTGGCATCAAAATAGGCTCTGGTCTTATATTGTCCAATTTTTCATGTTTATCACCTTTCAGTTCAAATATTTACACATTCATAGTATCGATTAACCAAGTCAGCTTCCTTCTAGTCCACTTGGTTCATATTGCCTTTTGACTTCAGTCTACAAATAACCCACCCATTTCCAAGTATGAATTACTGATAAAGATCTCTGGACAATCAAGGATTTGATCATTTGAAACTTTCTTTGCCATTAGTGGAATTGTGATTGCTTGGTCACTCCATATGAGGTAAAAGCATGTTTTAACAACTGAAAATGAGTAATATGGACATACTTGAAATGAACAACATAACCAAAAAAATGAAGTATGAATGTACAAATGTCCATTAATAATTTTTTTTTCCTACAATATAAATACAAATAAAAGTTTAAGGAGATTGTCATTTGGTCTTCATCAATCATCTACTCAACAAACCATGCCTCCATAGCCTACATCCCCAGAAATTGGGGTTTGAGGTGAGTTTATGATTGACAACCAGGGATCCTACAAATTCTTATGGGTAGTGTCCAAGCCTACGAAGTATGTTATTCTGGAGATCACCACCACAAAGCACATGTTTTCAAAGATCACTCCCACAAATACATGTTCTCAAGACCATCCACTTTATGGACCCACACAAAGTATTATTATCTTAACTGCTTGCCATGTAAGATGACACATCATCAACTTTAGCACTAGGTAGCATTGTTTATTTAAATTCAAGTATAAAATTGTCATTGGTAATGTTGAGTCATTATTGACTTGCAATTAGGTGTGATTCTAGCAGAAGTGATTCTATTGACATTAATAGAGATGTGCCCTAGTTCACGAAGACTTTCATTAATTATTTAAATGAAATCATCAGCAATTTGTTAAGTTAGAAATCTAATGAATCCATCACATCTCTTAGTAATTGATGGCAAGAGGTATGGACAAATGAATGCATTAAAAATTAATTAGATTAAAAATTGACACATGGCATTTATTATTTAAATTAAGTTATTTAATATTAATTTGAATATCTATAATATTAATAAAAAATCATATAGTCAACATACAACGTTGATTACATAGTCAAGATACACCATTGACCACATTAAAGTTTTATTAGAGTTGAAACTTTGGATCCAATGTGATAACCCATTTCCATTGACATCCAACCACTTCATTTGATATGAAATAAATTGAGTAACAGTTATATTTATTATGTTGTTTATTACGAATGTTATGCAAAAGTCAACATACTATCTCAAAATTTAAAAAAATTCATTTAAAAAGTTTTTTCCAAGATGTACATATTTTTAATATTAAAAAAAGCCATTTAATTTGATTAAAAATGCATTTGTATTTTTTATTTAATAAATTTCAACAATATGTCTTGAATTTTTTTTCTTGTTTTAGATAACATAATTTGTGAATAAGCCTATTTTTTAAAAAATGAGTTTTTTTCTCCTAAAATATTTGATTGTTGATGATAACATGTAATATCTAAATGATTAAACACATAATATTAAGTTAATTATTATAATATATATATATATATAAAGTTCTAACAGTATGTAAATAATTATTAATTTCTACACATATAACTTTTTGGTATTGTAAATTGTATTAATATTTATTTAATAGAATAGTTTCATTTAATTTTCTGAAAAGGTCTTTTCATTTTTGAAAATAAACTTAATACAAACTATAATGTGTTTAAATGTTGTACGAATACCAAATTCCTTATAAATAAATAAATAATTATATTTATTAATTTATAACTAATTTTAACCAAAAAAAGAAATTTAACAAATTAAGCATAAATAAAATCGAACTAAACTAAAACACTAAGTAATAAACCCATTTCACTTATATGAGATGCCATACTGAAATGGGTTAAAAACTTCGACCTATGTTTCCTAATAGTGTGAATAAACCTAGGGGAACATAAATTGTTATGTTAAGGTTTTCACGACCTAGTAAATATTACAGCTAAAAACTAATAAATTGTCAATGGCAATCAAATTGACAAACTGAATGTTTAGGGCCCTAAATTGTAATGAGCTGCACAGCTGGTAAAATTAATTAATGGAAGCTTAAGGGTGGTAATCAATATAACAATTCACTAATGTTTTGTTGAATTATGGACCAGCTTATATGGACGCATCATATCGTTGTCTTCATGGTCGGAGATGTGACAATGCCACACATATCCAGGTCCTAGTGTTGGATCAAATGGAAATGGCTGACCATCTTGGGTGGTAAACTTGATGATGATTCTGGTGACACTAGCTGGAAAAGCTAGCATTGTGTCTTTCCATCCGATCTGGTTTGGTAGTGGACCTTGGGGTTCCTCACTGAAGCAGCTGGTGGTGGCATTGTTGTTGGTGTTGTTGGTGTGTAGATTGAAGGGTACTTGTAATGAGCATCCACCTTCCATATACAGGGACTGGTTGAATGACTGTTGATTTAGAAATTGGAACTGGATCAGGTGGACATGCATGGGGTGTGCATCCGGTGTGAAATTGATGAACTCCCAAACCTCTGTGGAACCCACAACAGGGTAGAAGGACACAGGCTGTGTCCATGTCAGGTTGTTTAGGAGATCTTGTATGGGATTTTGTTGAGTGTCATCAAACTCCTGCATATGGGCTTTCCGCCAATATGCATCTTTTAGGCTTATGATGGGATCGGGTTTTCTAAGTCGAGATGGGATTGGAATATGGTTTTTTAGTGGGTATTTTGTTCGGTTGTTTACTATGAATTTCATGACTGATTTGGTGCCAACAGGGCACAAAGCAGGTTCTGCATCCGGATAGGGAGCTGCCCCGGAGTTGTTCATGAAAATCTGAGAACCAGGAACTAGAGAAAAATCAATTATGAGATCTAAGCGTTCGGAAGGACTAATGATCACAGTGGACAGGTTTTGTGGTTTTTCTAGGAGACCGCCATCTGTCCCGATCTTCACAAAGGAGAGTCTTTGATCACTCAGCGAAAGCTCAAACACACGAGCATTCGCAGCGTTTAAGAGGCGGAATCGGTACTTCCGCGGCTGGACGTTGAGGTAAGGCCAAACCTTCCCATTCACAAGTATAGTGTCTGCGTAATACTCCGAGCACCAGTTGGGGTGGATCTTGGGGGAATCTCCTATGCTGGGAAAATTGATAGAACCGTTGGGGAAGAACTGCTTGTCCCCTATGACGAGGGGTACTTCGAACTGTTTCGTGGGCACCCATGCTGGAGTTTTTTCCTCTGGGGGTGACTCTACGATGTAAAATCCAGCCAAGCCTGCATTAATGTTCAGCCTCGTGATTCCAAAAGCGTGGTCATGATACCACAACGCTGTGGGTTTTTGAACATTTGAATAGGTGTAGTTTTGTGTGATGTAAGCTGGTCCATACTCCCCCTTGGCTGTGTACCACGCATCTGGGTTCCCGTCCGACGCACTTTCTGTCGCGCCACCATGGAGATGTGTAACTGTTGGTACTCCTCCACGCTTTGGATTCGCCCACTGAATGGTTCTGTCCACCGTAAACATTGGCTGCTCATCTTGGATATGGTTTTCAAACCGAACGTACGACTTTGACCTCTGTGTTGCCCGCAGTGTTGGCCCTGGATACGTTGCAGTTGTAGCGCTTGTCCCGAACGCATACAGAGGTGTCGGCGGTAGATCCCTGTGCAGCTTCTGCAGCCATATACAACCATGAGGTCCACTTTTAGAGTAGAGTTGCAAATTGAAAGGCACTGAGCGCAGATGATCGGCTTCAGTCCAAGATGCATAAACAATGTTAGAAGTTAGCAAAATCCTTTTTCCAGCCTCCACAATCTGGTCTCATCAGGCAGGCATGCTAGTTCAACATGCTCTTGCACCAGATCAAATTCATTCCAATTTCTAGCACCACTCTAAGAGCCTGAAACCCATACCCAATCTGAGCCACAGGAAAATGGAAACAGCTTGGAATATAAGAAGCCGGATCAAGAATATTCAAAGACCTGGAGATGGTAAGTCTTGAAGGCACGGATGAAAGAAATAGAGAAACCAGAGATCAAGGGTCAAAGGTGATACGAGTGAAGCTCCAGGCAAGCTCTTCAAAAGAGAAACCTTAGCCTTTTCCTGCAGGTTGGTTAAAGGGCACTGGGCTACTAAACAACAGTTCTAGATTTCTGTAATCATGCTACCAAAATCGTTGCCAGAGCTCTCCATCATGGCTAGACTCATAGATACGCGCAAAGTATTAATCTCATAACAACAATCAATGAAACCAACCACAACTAGATCTATACATCTAGCTTCCTGGAAAGGTACTTTTTTTTCCCCGCAGAAGCTAATTACAAAATTTAGAAGCGAAGAAACGTCACCTGGGTGATCTTGTAGGCACCGAGAGTGAGTTGTGTGCAGTTGCTGAGGTATATGTTTTTCGGTCGCGGTAATTTGTCCACAAATTTCTGTAGATTTGGAGATGGCACCAGATTTTGGCATACAGATTGAACCGATGGAGGCGTCTTTCCTGCGTCAGATGGCAAGAAAAATAACGTGCTGATGAAGCTCATGACCCACACAATCCGAACCATCGACGTTGCAGTACTACTCAGGCTAGAATATGGGCCGCGTTGCCCCATATTACGCAGACGACCCGCAACTCTCACCTTCCTTAGTTTCTGCTTTGCTGCTGATTCCATCTGCTAGAAACAAAAGCACACCACCAATGTTTAGTTCCGGTCCTTAGAATAGATGATTGAGAGCAACGTCGATAAGTGGGCAATAGAACTGGATCTCGACAGACAAGAAAAACACACCACCTGCGTACTTCGACACTGATAAGGTTCAGAGTACTAGGAAGCTGCTAAAGGCAAACAGTAGGTTTAGTACATGTATATTATAGCAGGAGAAGTGAGTTATGCAAATCATCTGCTGCTAGTACCAGGTTTCGTACAAGGACTTGAAGCAAGTTCTTTATGCACGTGGTGCTCCGAATGAGCTCTCTGAGCTAGCTAGAATCCGAGCAATCCATTCTGGAATTCTAGATCCTGAAGAGCAGTTTGAACAGTCGATTGACTAGGGCGCGAGGTAGACAAGCAGCAGTACTCGACAAATATTCTGGCCTTATGTAAGAATGTTGGAACTGAATATAAATGTGGGTTCTAGTCGCATTGACACAAATTCATTTATTATATATCCAGAAAACTTGCAGCTGGACGTCTATGTATATAATCTAGGGAGGAACTAGACATGAATAAATTATAATCTCACAGAGCTTGTTCTTTTGGTTTGTATATAAAAGGCAACGAGTGTGGATTGAAGACACAGCTGCATACCTTGTATAACAAGCAGTTCAACGCCCACAAGCTAGTCGAGAGGATTAGAAAGGAATAACAAAGCACGAATGATGAAAGAATCACACTACTACCTGCGATGTCTAGGCGCCCAACTGCTGCACAACTCGAGTGCAGATAAATCTAGTCCGTGAGGCTGCAAATCTACAGGTCTAGTACTACAGATAGCATGAGAATAATGGAGATGATCAGCTGCAAATTTGAATCTAGGAATCTACTGCAGGTAGCCTGAGAATACTATAGATCAGCTGCAAATTAATCTAGAAATCTTGTGCACAGGTAGCACGAGAAATACTAGTATAGATCAGGTGGAAATCTAGTAGAAATGTAGTGCACAGGTAGCACGAGAAATACTAGTATAGATCAGGTGGAAATCTAGTAGAAATGTAGTGCACAGGTAGCACGAGAAATACTAGTATAGATCAGGTGGAAATCTAGTAGAAATCTAGTGCAGGTGCATGATTCTAGAATGATACGGCTAGAGGCTGCAAACGATCAGCAACTCATGAAAGCCGCAGAAAACAGTAATATTAATCTCTCAGTGATCACATGAGACTAATTTGGTGGAGTTTGCAAGTGAATCTTTTGCAGATGATCAATAAATCTTGCGGGTTTATCGAAAGAGGAAAGAAGAAGAAGAAGAAGAGCGACTACTGCACCGCGCTTGGCACTTTTGCAGTCTCTTTCATGTCTAGGCTCCAAGTTGTGTATTGGATTCTGTGTCGCCCTCTAGCCCATGTTATACTTGGTCTCCACTCACTATGCTGCGGCTAATATCGTGTCCGGGTCTTTTTCCATTTCATTTCTCAGGTTCTGCAACGGAAGCTGCTTACAATGGAATTCTTAAATCTTGTAACATAAGTATTTGCTTCACCTCACGTGATGGTTTTTGGTCTTGCTTCCCGCAGTGTTTTTTGTATTTTTTGCAGGAATTTCGTATGCAGCCTACGTGGTGATCACATAGGAAGATGTACAAAAGATGGCGAATTTGGCCCAGCGTTTTTTTTGGCGACTTTTTTTGGATAAAGTTTTGTACAGATCTGTTTTTCCAGTTTGATTTCAATGGCATTTACCTTTTTCCGGGGAAAATTCGCAAATTTTCAACCTCACAAAATTGAAGAATAAAGATCTCTGGTGGTAATCCTCCTTAGGAAGATTTAGCCAAGTCTGGTTATGAACTATAAACCATATATGGAGGACAAAATTTTCATTATCCTTCCATATTTCTAGCTATTTACTGAAATAAATATAGAAATCTAGTGAAATTTTCCTTCTTTTTTCCTGACTTCTGGCGATTGAAACTCTAGAGAATAACTTCATTTTAGAGATTTTCATTTGTAATTTCGCCTTTTTGGCGAAATGTCGCCAATGAAAAAAAGCTGGAACTCTCATCCCCCCTCCCTAAAACCATTCATACTATTACCAAAATGTTTAATAAAAATCCCAGTGTGGAACTGAGTGTTTTTAGTTTTCAATCTGGTTATATGACCACGGGAGTTGAGGAGTTCAGTTGATCACTCATGAGACAAGTTAGTCAAAACTTGAACATACTTTCATACTTTCAAACAATAAAGTTATCCATAGGGTCCTCCCCAGTCCCATACCCTGTCCCATCACCTGTCCAGATTTCGTCCCCTGTTTTCGGTTATCCGTAAAGTCCCAAAACTGAGGGTGAAAATTTGAAACTAGGGATCAGAGGAGAAAATAAGGGGTGAGATGGGATGTGACTTTTTTTTGGGGGATTCTTTTTTCCTGTTCGAGCACACTTGAGGAACTGTTTTGGAACATTCTTGACATTTTTTCTGGGGGCAGATTCAAAGGGACTTTTTAAAAACTTTTTTCAGGCTTTTTCTCTTTGTTTGAGCACACATGAGATACTTCTTTGAAGGTTTTTTGCCAATTTTTTTTGTTTGGGCACATTTGACCAAATTTTCCTTTGCTTTTGTTGCCCTTTTTTTGGGGCACATTTTGAAATTCTTAGGGACACTTCTTTTTTGTGGCATATCTCTTTTGTATGACAACCTTTTTTGGATGGCACATTTGAAGGACTTCTTTGAATTTTTTTTGTAGGGCACATTTCAATGATTTTTTTGGTTTAAAAAAAAAAGACCTTTGTTAGAAGGCATACTTGAGAAACTTTTTAAACACTAAACATTTGGGCATTTAAAAATAAGTCTCATTACAAAATAATTTTAGAATTTGAAGTATGAACTAGCGAGGATGACTTTTAGAGCTTGTTCAACATGCAAAACTATATAAGTGAGTTATTCAGTTTTCATTTTTTTCCCCCTTCATTTGTTTGAGTTTCTCACTTGAGCCTCTTCCAACTTGATTAAGGCTTAAGCTTACTTACATGCTTGTTTACATTTACATTGTTCATTTTCCCCTAGTTTGCTTAGACTTATCCTAAGGTTTTTTATTGTTTTTTTGTGTTTTTAAGGTTTAGTTTGTTTTCTTGCTATTTTTAGGATTTGGGGTGTTTAGGGTCTATTTTTAAAGTTTAGGCGGTTAGGGTTTGTCCCAAAAAAATTTAAGTGGTTTTTTTATTGGGTGTTTTTTTTACATTATACCTTCTTTTAATGGTGAGGCTTTCCATAATACTTTCGAGTCCAGTAGTTCTTCATCAAGTAGTGATGAGAAGAGGTTCCAAAGGATGCACAGGCAACATTAAATGGTGTTTGCAACATCATGGTTAACATTAGCACATTGGAGCTCTTTAAAGCGAATGAATTGGAGTTGGGTGTTCAGAAAAATTGGTCGATTGAAATGTGGGGGCTCAAAAGGTGTTTGTCACAATGCAAGCCACTATAGTTTTGTTCTTGAAACTTTAACAAACTTTAGTTTGTTAGAATTTGATGAATTATGTACAGTAATGGTTCCCACCATCTAGGCCCATGCAAAGGCTATGAGCAAACCCATCCTTAGGTGGTACCACTAGAAACCACCTCAAAGAATGGTTAAAGAACCAAAAACAACCAAATCATTTTTTTGAGCCCTTTTCATTAAATATTTTCACAATTATAAATTATTATTTTTCATGTTTATCAATTGCATGTTCTAATATATGGCTTGAATTTTGTTTTGGAATTTAAAAAATTGAAAAATTGAAAAAATCTATATTCCTAATTAAAATGGCCTTTTCAAAAACTAATAGCTTTGACTTTGAAAATTCATAACTATATCATATTTAATCAATTAATCACCAAATATTTTTTTTAAAAAAAATTTCCAAATAAATTTAGAAAAAAATTCATAAAAAAATTCATAAATCATGTTCCAAATTTGTGTTTTTGACCAAAAAGTTCAATGAAAAAAAATAGGCGTTATGTTCTTGGAACTTATTCTAAATGCAATGATTAAGAACATCAAAATATACAATATTCTTGATATTATTGAGATTTCAAAATCTATGGAACCTAATAAATGTATGCAATTTTTTTCATATGAAAATGTTCATTTAAATGTTTCCTATGATTTTTCAAAGTTTGATAAGTCCAAGAAAATCAAGGTGTGACATTCCTACTGGTACCACCCAAGGATGGGCTTGCCCTTACTAATGAGACTCACATTGTGGTCAGGTGACCAACCAAACTTACCCTAAAACAATAATTGCTCTAGTTCATCTTACACATGAAACATGACAATGTAGTCATGTATGATGCATTCCTTTGGAATTGGAACATAGATGAAAATTGCATCATCTTCATTCATGGTTTTTATTTGTGCCAAGACTTGGTCACTTTGCAACACCACTTTTTCAAACCCTTCTTCATTGCTTGTGTTTGTTTTTAATTCCTTCAATGCATCTTGAAGATGGTGCTTCAATGTGTCTTATTAGAACATTGAAGTCACATAAATTTCCCTGTATTTACCATAGACTACCTTTCACACAAGGTTTGATATCAATTGGGTGACTTGTTTATTGTCTTTAGAGTATATAACAAAGTGTCAATGGTAGTTCGTTGCCATGGCATTCATATGAAGAGATTCCAAAATGGCTTTATGGTTGTTTTTCCTTTCTAGCCATTTTTGTTTTTGGATTAGGCAAGACATCACCTTCCTCCAAGTCACAAAAAAATGTTTTGTTTTCATGTTCATTGGCCATGCTTACACAATGAAATGTCACCCAAACCTTTTTCAATATCCCTTACAACCTATTTGTCAATATAGACCAATTCAAAGTTTAATATATTATTTGTCACAAATATGTCACATCCATGTAACAACATTTTACAAGCTTAAAAGCCACCAAACTTTTTGGGGTGAAATCCCAAACAAGGTTGCAACTACCACTTTTAAATGAAGATAAACCCAAACATTATTAGAAGGTTAGAGAAGTATCCAAAATGTCAGATGGAAATCATTAAATGGAAAAGTTAACTAGAAAAAATAGGAACCCAATTGAAGTTTTTAGAACCTAATTGAAACAAATTAAACTTTAATTGGGTGAAATCAAACCAAAGCTAGATGGAACATAACCCAAATATGGAAGAATTTAAAGCTTAATTGAAGCAAATTAGATATTAATTGGATGAAATTTGACCAAAGTTGGAAGGAATAAACACTTAATTGAAGTTTCCAAAAATTTAATTGAAGCAAATCAGATTGTAATTTGGTGACATGAAACCAAAGTTGCAACGGCCATAACTTAATTGAAGTTTCTAGAACTTAGTTGGGTGAAATTAGACTTTAATTGGATAGATGAAAGCCAAATTGAAGTCTTTAAAATCCAATTGGATGAAATTAGACCTTACTTAGTAAATTAGAACCAAATTCAAGTTCCTAAACCCTACTTGGGTGAAATCAAACTTTAATTGGTAAATCAAAACCAAATTCAAGTTCATAGACTCTATTTGGGTGAAATCAGACCTAATTTGGACAAATTAAAGGTTAGAGGAGTGAATCTGATTTTAATTAGGTCTTTAGTAATTAATCTTAATTAGACACATTGGAGCTTACACTACTACAAAATGTGGGTGCAATTCACTAATCCTTGTTCATTAGACCAATGAATTCACTGCATCTTCACTAAGTCCCATTCATTATGACTAGTGAATATACTCAAAATGTAGTGAAATCACTTGGCATACAAGGACACCTTTTGTTGTAATGATAATTGGTTAATTCAAAGTTTAAATAGGAGAAAAGAAAGTTCAAGGTGACATACCAATTTTTTAATGGGTGATTTTGACCTTCATTAAGTGAAAGTAAAATTTAATAGGACAACTAAAAGCCTAATGATTCTAATTTTGATTAGATTGAAGCAAACCTTAAGACTTTTGAAATAAAGTGAAATTGGGGCACTTGGAGCTTATATTATTGAAGGTAAAACTTAATAGGACAAATTAGAACCTAGTTGGAATTGATACAAAAGTTAATAGGATAAATCAAAACCTAATTGAAATAACCCTAAAACTTAATTAAAATATATTAGAGCCCAAACCAATTTAGTTAAAAACCCATTTCGGTGAAAACGAAACTTAATAGGATAAAACAAAACCTATTAATTGGGTGATTGAAACGTTAATTGGATGAAGATCTAAAGCATAAACCATTGATTTTAATTTATATGGGTGAAGATGGATTTGTATAAGAATGGAAAGAGAGCCTAAAGCCATGATTCAAGTGAGACCAAACTTTAAACCACTAATTCAAAGCCCAACAAGGTGATGAAAGATTTTATGGGGTGAAGAGGCCAATTGGTTGATTCAAAGCTTAAATATGACAAAGTAGTGTAGAGCTTACATAATATAAAACAAAGATAAAATAGATCCACATAATGTAATTAGTGATTTAGAAGTGTAACTTAGGAAAACCAAAAACTATTTTGACATTAGATCAAAAGATGTGGGAGAATTAGAACCTATTGAAATCAAAACTTGGGAGAACTATAACCTATTAACAATAGAGCTTGGGAGATATACCTTATTAACAACAAAACAATTAGAAACTAAGACACAAGATGTTGGGTGTAATTCCACTAACAAATTTGCAAATGGATTGGGTGTGGAAAGTTTAATAGGAAAGGACAATAGAACTTAACTTGCATAATTAGAACGGACTTGGGTGAAGATAGAGGTTAGATGAATGCTTCAAAGTTTAAATAGGACAAAGAAAACCTTAAATAATAAAAGAAAAAGTTCAAATTGATGCATAGTGACATTGGGCAATTCAAAAGTTTAATTTAAGAAAACCAAGAGCTATTGAACATAAGATTAAGAAACAAGAACCTATTAATACTATAGTTTAAATGAACTCAAACATACTAACCTTTGAACCTAATGAAACCAAAACACAAGCCGAAAGTGTAATTCTACCAAAATTTGTAACATAATTGTGAGAACCACACCCAAATTGAATTAGACCATGGATGCTTTGAGAATAAAAAATGTTATTTTTAAATTGATGTCAAATGTTGCATGACAAATATGGGTAGCAAATTTTCATTCTACCAAGGGTTTGTAGGCTTGACTTTGGGTCCTCAAATGATCTAGATTTGAGTCATAAAATGTCCATTGCCACCAAACACTCATCTAAGCAATGAAATTCAAGATTGAAATAGGCTTGAAAGGATTTCCTTTTAATCTAATGTTTCTAATGGCATTGAAGTAACATCTATGGTTAATTCTATCCACTTTTAGGGCAGTTCAAAAAACATTATTATCCACAACCCTAAACCATGATTTGTTCACTTGATGGAGACACAATAACATTGTTCAAAGGGGTGTTTGAAAGGCATGGAATGATGTGGTTTATCACTAAAACATCTAGGATAGGAGGCAATAAATAACTTTACAATTGGATTGCCAATTTAGGTTTAGGGCACAAGGAAATTTGGGTGGGTTGCCTTACAACTTCTACATTAGGAATTGGAAAAGGATGGTTGAAGGAATAGGTTAGTAGTGTGGTTGCCAATGTTGAACAAGTTGGGCCACCTTAACACAACATGTGACATTTGATTGCATCGACAACAAAAATGATTGCCACAAGCTAAATAATCCATAAACCAAACTTTTCACCACGACAATAAAAAAATATCTCCTCTTCACTTGAAGTTTCTGCTAAACCCATCATAGTTTGAAAACTGGAGATTACAAGGTTCTAGGTTTCCTCACCCTAAACTTCACTTGAGATTTTCAAAAACCCTTTTGAAGTTGAAAATTGGAAGGTGGTTTTGTGATGTTCCAATTGGCAACATTGGTTGTTGTTGAGCTCCTCTACTAGTGGCAATGAAATTGGTGGTTGTTTGATGTTGCTGCAATATTTGATGGTCGAAGCTAAAAGGTTCATGCATGTGGTTGGCCAAATTAAGTTTCGTGAGGTTGAAGCTTCGTGACAATGGTGAAATGTGCCAAACCTTGAATCCCAAACAACATAACCCAGAAAGTTTTCATGCCTAGCAAGTCTTTACAAGGAAAAAAACCAATGCCCAAAACATCCAAAAATGTGCCAAAACTTTAAAAAATTACCAAAAAACCTAGAACCCAAAAAACCTTTGTGGGAAGGATTTGGCAAGCTCAAGAAAACCTTTGGGCCCAAAAAACCCAATGTTCCCCTACAACCCAATGGCAAGGTCTCCTTGTGCTCAAAATGTAAATTCCTTAAAATGTTGAAAAAGGTGTATAAAAGATCAACTTGGAGTTTGAAAAAAAAAGGGAAATGGAAATAACATTATGAAATACTTGAGCCTTATTACCCTAGGTTTTTTGCTTTTAGGTTCAACCTTTTGAGAGCCTAGTGATTTAGTTTTATCCCTAGTTGTAGGTTTTTTGGCGGATTGCTTACACAAGCATGAATTTACTTCGCTTCTAGTAGACATTCCTTCAAATATCATGCAAGCACGTCTTTGCTCATGTGCGGGTTTAGGCGTAGGCATTTGGTTATTAGCTCATCCTACCACACTTACATTTCATTTATCGTCAACCCAATTTTTTACAACATTATGTACCTATCTTGGCTTGTCACATCCTATAGATGCCCACCTTTTTTCATGGTGTTAATGTGGTCATACCATTGATGATCTAGGTACCCATTTGCTTCAGTGCCTTGGCATGAATGAACGTACAATAGCCCACAATACACTTCAAGATATTGTCATAGCTATTGCTTTGGAGAGTGAAGCACATGTTCAAAGGGAGGTCTCCCACCTTTCCCTTGCCACACTTGATGATGAATGGATATCCTTATCACCAAAAATGATTTTCGAACTTGCTGGACATAGTCATTGTTGACCCGACTTGCACATGTATGGTGCAGTGAGCATGACAACATCAAATGCAGTGATAATGGATGCTCAGGAAAAGACATAATCAAATGATGGACAAACACTAGGCGTGATTTCATTCCTTTTGTTATTGAGATGTATGGGGTGTTTTCATCTTCATTTTGATTCATTTTTGACCACTTGTGCACATACCATTATCACACATTGTCAATGGTCTTCTTTAGTCCCCTCAATGTTTGTTTCTTATTATTGATAATGTGTGTCCATAGCTTATAACGTGCGCAAGCCATAACAATTCTTCAACGGGTTGTTGCATTTGGTTGAGTTTCTTCATCTCTTCCAGACATCATAAGTAATGCACCTTCATCATTAACATTTGTGGTAGATTACAACTCTTTCATCTTAAGTCTTCTTTGTTATTGTTGATTGTCATTTCATAGCCATGGGTCCTCTTTGCATAGGATCTTTACATGATTTTTGCTGATTGTTTTCTTTTGTTTTTTCTTTGGGTTGTGTCTACTTGTGTTTTCATTTGCCTTGCACTTTTGATGGATGGGTTCCCATCCTTGATTTTTATTTCCAGGGTTTTTCTCTTTTTCAAATGGAGAAGCTTGAAAACATAGAAGAAAGAAAAAAGAGTTGAAAGGAAGTATTGGCTTGGGTGAACCCGGTGGGAAACAAAACATCTCCTTCATGCTCTCAATGTTGCAACAAAAAAACTTGAAGATGCTATGCTGAGACAGGCATGAGAGACCATGAACGAAATAGGAAGACTGGGGACCAAACTGGTTTTTGCACCAATATTGGTGCAAAAACCAGTTTGAGTCTTATATATTTTCGTTGAAAAAAATTCGCCCCAGTGGTGCATTTCATCCCCAATCGGGCCCAAACTGGGTGTTCTGGTCCCCAATCAGCTCGATTTTACAGATAACTTTAATGTATGAAAGTAAAAACATTTCAGTGTCCTTCTACATTGTCCATATGGATAACTTTAATGTATGAATGTAAAAACATTTCAACGTCCTTTTAAATTGTTTGCTACCTGGTGTAGAATCTGGTGATGAGAAAAATATTCATTTTGTCACCACATTAAAAATAAAACTTGATCTGGCCAAAAATTGCCAACTGGCAAAAATTCATCAAGAGATAGAACCACTGCTGGCACCTTCTTCTCCATCTCTAGTTGGGAGAGACTACGCTTTGCAGTTTTCATAATTTGGTCCCATATTTTGGGGATTGCTCACCAGGTGGTACTTGTTGTGCACTCCACGTTCAGCTTTTCGGAAATAACACTGTAATTTGCATCCGGTCCAATAACATTTTGTGGAGTGCTGACCAGGTGGTACTTACTGTGCAGTGCAGTGCAGTTTTTGGTAAATGATAAATAACAAATGCTATTCATGTGATCTCATAATATTTTGTGGAATGCCCACCAGGTGTTACTTACTGTGTACTCCGAGTTCAGTTTTGGGGAAGTCATTGAATGATCATTTAAACTTTACATAAGAGCAGAGCCGTTATGTACATGATGAGACACTCTTTTGCCCTTAGCACAAGCTGGTAGCAAAAATTTCCAACCCTTTTACTACGTGTTTTAGCATGGGGATCTTGCTTGGTGTGCTTCCCATACAGTTGACTAATGAGGCGTTAGTTCAAGTGACCAGCAACTAGGGGTGATCATACAGATGAAGTCACTGAATAGCGTCTTTCACTTTGATTAGGCAACATGTGGAAAAGACATTTGTCATAACAGATGACATTATGGTGATACAGAATTGGGAAGTCTACTAGTAGTGCTAGCTGGAATGTTGACATTAGATAGGATGGGTTGGTTCATTTTTGGACATTGCTTGTAAATTATCTCCTCAACATTGACTCTTATATGACCATTATTTCTTGGGTCTTCCCTCTACTTGAGGCCTTGGGTGAATGAGCACCTAGACTAGTATCATGGCCAAAACCCTGAATTTCTTCCGGTTGCTTCTACCCATAGAAACTTAGATCTTTTCCTAAGATTAAATCAGGGTTGCCAAGTCCAAATTCAACATTTCCTGGGTTAAATATGGCCACTAAAAAAACACCTCAATCAAGAAGAGTACCGATGTAAGTGCTGGTTGAACAATGTGGCCCTATTTGACCAACTCCATCTTTGTTGGCCTTGCCTTGTTAAGGCAGGGATATTGTGTTGAGAATCATTATAGAGTTATAGTAGCTTCACTGGATTTTGCCCACTATCAACTAGGTGAGATGATTCATTCTAATTTGGTCCTAAAGAGATTCACATTCATCTTTTGACATTTTGTTTTCTGTGCCATCTCATCAAATGTGCACCCAGCCCAACTGACTGTCACCAATCTATAATCATAAAACTAAATATGGGATCCTCATAAGTAATGTAATGTAAAAATATGAAAAAAAAAATCATGATTTTTTATACATAATAACATTATGTACATTAAAATAGGTTTTTCTCCCCCCTCCCCCCCCCAGCTATGACCAATTTATCATAAATATCAATTGTTGATATTGAATTGATGGCATGGCCATTGTCTACACCTTGTTGTATTGGGTTCATTGTTTTGAATATATTATGCCTCTATCTTTTTGTGGATCATGCAATCAGGTTTTCTAAATAAAAAACATGATATTAAAAAATGTGGAAAGACTTCACCAAATCTTTTTTTTAAAAATAGAATCTAACAAGGAAAAAAAAATTCCCACAAAAATCCATTTTTTTGGCTAAGAAAAACCAATTACAAAAGATAAAAGACTGGGCATGAAATTGCCTATATATGATAACCATATATATCATAAAACCACAGAGCCACCTAAGGCCATGTTTGCTAGGTTTGCCTATAATAACCCAACTCCAAATCAGGCTTAAATTTGAAATACTAATACATGAAAAACTGCTCAATCTAGTTTTTGGGGTGAACTATAGCAAGCCTAGGGTGATTTCTAGCAGGCCAAGGGTGACTTCTAGTAGGTATGGAGTGTGGACAGCATGAAAGATAAAATCAAAATTGTCACGCTATGTGGCCTATGGTGAATTATAAGGTTTTTGCATATAGGGTAAACTCTAGGGTTTATGAAAAAAAAGTCATTTTGTTTTTGCATTCATTTTTCAAAAATCTATTATATTCTGTCAATCCATGATCTATGGCATGCAAAAAAAAAAACAGGATCATGGGGAAGGAGCAATTGCATACCTGTTCCTTCTCATCATGTAAATAGATGATTAGTATTCATTACAATTTAACCCACATCTATCTGAAGGAAGGTAGTTTATTTGAACTTGTTTTGTTTGCAACATTGAGATCTCCCAAACCACAACACCTCTGGCCATCCTCTTGATACCATTGGAACGCCCTTCATGAGTAGGGGTGCATTGAGTTGGTTTCATAATGTTTCGACCTAGGGTGGAGAAATATTTATTATGTTGAGCACTTTGTCATTGCTAATTCAAAATTCAAAACTATAGGAATTTGTGCATGCTCTTGGATATTGGAAACTATCAATGAGTAAGATTTAATGAAAGTGATTTGAAATTTTTTTAACTTAAGGTGCAGGAGATATTGAATTTTGAGTAGTTTTTTCATTGAAATTGAATTATAAAAATGATTTTAAAGGAAAAATTAGTTGGGTAACCAATTCACATTTGAACAAATGGCACATGCTACATATGTAGATTAAGTGCATGTTGTTTAGAACATAGGATGTTGAGACTCAAATGTATCCCACTATTTTACAAACACAATAGAGATCGAAGAACCAATGAAATGGATTAGGCCATACAAGGAATCTTTATATTTTGACCTTTTTTTTCTGGCATAGGCAAGACCAAATTGAGAGGCGCTCAATAACTCATATTATGTATTCCAATGGGCATTCAAGAACAAAAGCTTACTCCTAGTATTGACTAACTATGAGTGATGAAGTTTAACATTTGCAAAGAACATGACCATCAACATGCATTGTTATTAAGTGGAAGCCTGTGTTGGGCCATTCTGACTTTTGAAGAGGACCTCTGGTCCCGGTTCCAACCTTTTTTTAAATGAAAGAACCCCTGGTTCCAGTTCAAGGATTTTTCACCCAAAAAAAGATAGAACCTCTAGTCTGGTTTTGGACCCGGTTCTTCACATTTCAAAAGTCTGGGTTCCTGCAGCTCTTAAATAAATAAATAAAAACTCTTAGATGAGTTTAGTTTTACTCATTACAGATAGCCCAAAACTGATTTTCTTCCCAGTTACTTGTACTGTACCACCAATAAAATTGGAGCACCTATATCAATTACACGCCTAAACCCAATAAATTTAAATTATATACTTGAGACATGTTCCAAAAGTAACAAAATGCCTGGTGTCAACCCTGCCCCCAATGTATACCAGAATTATTTTCTCAAACTAACCCACATGTCTTTGGCTAGTCCAGGAAAAAAACTTTGAAATTTATATTAAAAAATAATAATAAATCAAAATGGTTGGGTTATTGAAACTTTTCTACCTTCCATTTTTGAGCTATCGTAAGTGACATCCTTTGAAATTACCTACAATTGTCAAATTCAAGACAAACAAGTTAATATATTAAGGTTTATTCTCATGTGCCTAAAACTACTTTGTATGAGATTGAAAGCAAGTTCCATATATATGCTTTCAAGTTCAAATTGGGTGAAGGTAGTTACTTCCTCTTTCTTAATGACATTGGTGATAGCTTGTCATAGAATATCAATGTTGATGTAAATAACCTTGGTGCTAGGTGGTGTTACTTGTCATGGTTGAACTAAAGGAAAAATTAAAAATCTAAACTATACTTACTATAACAATAATGGAAAAAAATTTCCAGCATAGTGTTGACTAGTCACTTCCTTATCATTATACTCGTGACTTGGACTACAAAAGAAAAAAATTAAAATTATTTATTCTAATGATGATGATTCATCCGAGTTGGGTTAAGTAAAGTAATTTAAGGTTTCATAAGTTGTTTTGAATTATAATTACAAATTAGAATATGTTTAACCAATTCCCAAATAAAGAAGAATGGAAAAGTGTCTTTTTAGATTTGTGTCTCTCTCGAGATTTTTTTCCAACATCATAGTCAATATCTTTTACACCAATTTGCATCCCATCTATTTTCAATGGAATTTGAATTTCATTTAATGTATTTGAATTCAATTGAAACAAGTTTCTTCAAATACATTGGCTACTTGCAAACAAAGGAAAAAATAAGTGTATTGTTTTTGCTTCCCTCATGACAACAATAGAACCGTCCCTATGTTTGTTGTGTGTCTACCAATAAGCATGGAGCATTTGGAATTCAAATTCCAAATCTTGTAACTGCACAAAGCTATATCAACATTATTGATTCCATAAAGGGTCTCAATTCAAGCCACAACTAACACTTGCATTAAATTGGTTTCCTTTGCTAGACCTTTCTTTCAAAAGCTTCATAACATGATTTATCTCCAAATTTTCCCTTCACAAAGTTTTCTTCAAGAGTTGTGTTTTTTTTAAAATCCTTGATTAAATTTGAATTCAATTTAAGTTACATGTAATGTCATTCAATATTTTCATTCAAATGAAATTTAATTCCCACAACATCAATTCATTTTCTTTCCATCAATGGATTGTTAATAATAATGTAGATACCAAGTTTATTTAAAATATTATTTCATTTGATTTATTTTGTCATGATTACATTGAATTTTGAGATATTTCAATTTTCAAAATATAAACGCATTACATTCATTTTAAAATTTTACTTTAGAAGTTCAAATGTAACTTCTTAAATTTTGATTTGGTGTATAAATTCAATATACTTTCATTAGTTCCATTTTACTTTCAACTTTTAAGTTCATAATTTATGTCATTTACAATGTCTTTAATTTGGAATGTCAAAATCTACATTAATTTTCAATATCTTAATTTGGGCATAAAGTCAAATATTCATCATTTAAAGTATTTTAAAATAAGTGAATTTCATAAATTCACATATGAAGTTAAATAATTTATTTCAAACACTTTCAATTCCACTATTACATATAATTTTGTAGTGCAGTTCATTTTTTATATAAAAATCAATTAATTTCAAATAATCATTCCAAACTTACAATGTAATCTCATTGATGATAGTGTTAAATTATGTAATCATGTAATGAAATTTATGTCACATTGTACAATTTTACAAGTTTTGAATTTCTATAATTTTATCTAATATAAATTATTATTTCATTTCTTTAATTGCATTTAATTTAGGTACTCATTAACAAAATGGGCATATTTATGTACTACATGTTGACGTATTGACATCCACATCACAATTCAATGTCCCATAGTTTAATCATGTCACTACAGGTCACAAAAACAATAGTTTCTAAATAGCTAATGCCACATAATCCACTTGAAATTAGCAAGCTTTCAAATGACTAAAAACAAATATATATTGAATTCAATCATATGAAACATACATCTTTTTGAAATTTTAAAAAAACACGCCCAATCATTTGAATCAAATAACATCAATTACTCAATTATTCTAATCACCATACTTTAGATGGAAAAGACATGTTTTTATAATAGTGAATCAAGGTCCCAATGTCAAGATATGAACATGTGTAATATAATATTATTGTGAAAGAAATGCTTTGAAATCACTAATAAAAAATATTTTCCATGTACATTACCTTGGGCGCCTTCATTTTCATTTAGACAAATCAGCAAAGTATTTTTTTTGATCCCCTTCAAATTGAGGCTCAAAGTTGTCCCTTTTTTGGAATTTGTTTAACAATCAGTAGAACCAAATAGAATCATAGACCCCCAATTTATAATACATATAAATAACAAATTTTGAATAAATTTAATGAAATTTAAACACCTATTATTATTTAAATTGTTCTTGTGCAATGACACAATTGCATTAAATATATTCAAAGTTAAATAATTGAAACACTTGTTGTATTTTATATTTATTTGGATATATAAGTATCAAAAGTGCCACATGATGGAATAATATTACATTCCAAATAACAAACATAAATTGATTCAAAGTTTCAAAAAGTCTTGGATTTTGTCATAAGAGATCAAATTTTAGTACTCCAATCATGACGAGATTTAGTTATTAACATTTTACTACATTTTTAAAAAAAAAACTACAAACAAGTTGCATGCTTTTTGTTTACACTAAGTTTTTAATTATTATGAGTCATCCAATTGAAATTGTTGAAGCATTGTCATTAACTTTCATAGGTGTGTGGATTATGGACTTAGGGAAGTCCAATATGATATGGTAAACCAACCAAAGGTTAATTGTTATGAGCAATATGGGTGCAAAGACAATTAGGGCACCACAACAAGAACTTTGACGCAATAGGTTCTCTTGTGTCCTAAGTCTTGTTCATCTTGTGGAATGTTTTGAAATTTTAAACAATGAATGGTGGATACGTATATTTAGTCTTTCAAACAATATATGAAAAAATGGGTGGTCACAATTACTTGAACAATTTGAAATGTCATGTTGAAGCATAAACATATATAAGGAATGCAAGATTCCATGGCTCTTCCAATATGATAGTTTTAAATTTTGAATGCCAAAGTTTTATTAAAAACATTAACTTGGGCTCCACATTGCTGCACATTATTAGTGACATTCAATTTTTTAAAAAATTATCATGTTCCCATTTCGTTTTCAATATCTTATTATTTATATCAATTTTAAATTTATTTTTGAAATCCAAAGTTTTATTAAAAAGATTAATTAATGTCTTGATTTTCTATTCACATTTCATATATTTCTCTCCAAACCTTTGGAATGTCACCTAATTATTACAAATAATAATATGATTTTCTTTTGATTGCAACCCCAAAATTGAAAATTCTTGAAATTCTATAATCATTTCCATGAAATCTAGTGTTTTATAAAATTAAAATTTTATTTCACTATGTAACACATATTTTATTTTATGTATGATTCAAATATGAAGCAATTGGAACAAACATTGATATTCATTTTGATTCCTTTTTGATAAAATTGTGCAATGGGATATGGTTCAAGCCATATTTCCAAAACATTTAAATATTATTATAAGTCATATTTAACGTACACTTCTACTTAGTGAAACAAATAAGGTAAGAGAAAAAAAATCCAACTCCCGTATCATGAATCCCATTCTATTTATTAGTATGTCATAATACTATAATAATGCATTGTATTTAGGGAATATCAATGTTTATCACATCCAAATTCAATGGTAAATGTTTTCCACTCCCCCCACTAATAAAAGTAAACATTGGACAATATAAGTTAAGGGAAAATTTAAATGCCACATGTGGACCACTTATTATGATCAACCAATCAATAGTTATCAATGTGTGACAAATAGCTATTGCTAACCAATTAGAATCAATCATTTTTTTCAAGGTCTTTTGACACCTTAGTAGCCTATATGAATTACAAGAACAATCTTTACATGATTATGACACAACTTCATCCAAAACTTGATATACAAGCCCTTTTATTGATGCTACTAAAGATGCTTTAAATTAATAGTAGGACAATTATTACATGTGGCTATAAGCACACTACCAAAGATATTTCAATTTAGTTTTCCTTTCATTCACTACCTATACTTACCATTTAGTAGCCTTTTGACAAAATAACTTTCTATATTCAAGGACCAAAGTAGGCTACATGTTGGTGTTGTTAACAAGGAAATAACAAAAGTCAATGTTTCTACTAATGATAGATATTTGTGGTGTTGAATGTTGCTATTGTGCAATATCATGTTTGCAAAAGAGGACAATGATGAGTGGATGAACTTGCAATTTTAGAAAGGGAATCCTTACACCACCAAAAACACAAAAAGAAAAGTGATTGTACTTATGAACTCAAAAACATGAAAAAACTTTCAACAACCTTCTTGAAAAATGAGACCTAATTTCACAAATTTTAAAAAAGAACTCTAACATATGGCACCTCAATTAAAAAACAATAAAAAAACACATCCACCACAATAATGCAACTCGAAAGGATCTTTGTCATTATGGTTGTAAAAACACATTGTTTAACTTGAACAACAATAAACTCCTCCCTCAAAAAACACACGTTTAGACAACACAATATTTGTAATTACGCATACAACAATATTGTACTTTTTCCTAAGATGAAGATTCATCCAATATAATTGAAAGTATCCATGACCTTGTTCACACTAAATGGATAATGGATAATGTTAAATTTATTCACATCAACTTTGATCTCCATGGCAATTATTGTTTACTTGCATAAAACATGTAACAATATTTACAAATGTTAATTTTTTTTTCATGTATGGCCAAAACATGAATAAGAAAACTAAAGACAATTAAGTTATGCATTGGAATTTTATTCAAATATTGTTGTTGTGATAGTGGCAATTTTTCATTACTATTATTAGGGTCCAATCATGGTTGGGGTGTTAAAAAGGAATGTCCCATGCAAAATTTAGTGGACCTCCTTAATTGGACATGTAATTAAAATTTAATGATACATACATTATTAAGGTATTATTATATGAAAACCATTTCTAATTTAAACAAATTTAAAGATTTTTGACAAGTATTAAGAAATTTCTTAGTACTAAGAATAAAAGTACTTGAAGAGAATTTATTTCATTTGACATTCAAAAAGAGGACAATTTAGAATAGGTTTTAGGTTTCATGAAGGAAAAAATAAATTTGGGAACTTTTAAGATTATTATTTTTTGGTTTCAAATGGAATACCCTGTTAATGCTTTGACCCATTCTCTCATGGTAATTTCCAAAATCAATTGGTTACTTGCAAGGTGTAGAGAGGTTGGTCATGTTTTGATTAAACCAATGAAATGAATTTTTTTTTCGAATGTCCTATTTCAAATCATTTAAATTCAAAGGTACCCCCTATATTACTTCATAACTACAAAGCTATTTTTCATATGAAATCATATTGTGCAAAGTGGACGAATTGTTTTTCCACATCTTGCATCATTAACTCTCCTAAGCCAAAAAGAGGAATTTTAAAAGAAGTTTTACCATAATGGATATCCATTAATTGAGGCATTGTCTTCCCCTACATGTCTAGGTAGATGTTGCAAGTGACATAGAGGTGATTGTCTAATTTCACAAATTGTCAAAACCTTATTAGTAAACATAAACACAAATATTGCCATGAGCAATTTGATCAAATATTTTCACAAATTGTGACACATTATTTTATGAATATTGATTCACTTCAAGAACTTAAAATAGTAAGTCAGACATTCATATTGCACATACTCATCTCGCACATTGTAATATATATATATATTTGGAGGCAAATTGAAGTTTGAAATCTACAGTAAAAAAAGTGAGAGTGATGTCATGAAAAACCTATATGATTGCTGACTTTCATTTTGATATTGAAAGATTCAAAGAACAAATAAAAATATATTAATATTCTGACCTTATGTCATTTTGACTGTCAACTAATGGTGTGGAGCAGTGCAAAGCCCAAGTATAAGTAACATCAAAGCTCCCAAGGTATTACCAGAATACCTTGTGCCATGGGTTTAGGCAACCAAGCTTTTCACAGACCCTAGGCTGCAACCTTGAAGTTGAGGAATCTTCTCCCCAAAATAGAAGAGAATAACTTGTTCCATGACATTCAAGGTAGTGGTGTAGAAGCAGAATCTGCAATGCTGCAAGACTAAAACCTTGAACCTGCATCCCATGATTGTTGGAAGCTTTTATCCTGTAGTGTTGGATATATTATGATCACTGCACACCTGTCATGCTTGTGAAGAGCTTTGCTTCAGCTCTCTCTCTTGGATTTATGAAAAACCCACCTAGCCTAGTAGCCAACTTTTGAACCAGAAGTTTCTTTCTTCTTCCACTTTAGCATGACTTTGCTAACTGTTCAGCAGATAGTACCAAAATAGTGCTACAAGGAACTTTCCATAAAAATCTCTTTTGTTATTTGGTTTGTTTGTACTCTCCAACCCCAGTTTTAGATTTTTCTGCCCATTTGGGATTTCTAAAGGATTGTAGCATGCACTAGTGGACAATTTTATAGTCACTCCAAAATATATATTTGATTCAACTCTTTGATGGTAAAGAATTCCTCCAAAATATCCCAATAAATCAGCAGCCTCAGTCCGTGCTGTGCTTACGTTCACCCAGGTAACCAAGACTTACTTTTTCCAGGTTATGCCACTTTGTAAAACTACCAAGAAAAACAATCAACAGTGGGCCTTCAAAAGCCTTTTGAAATTTGACTATGAATAGGTATTAAAGATTTTTTTTTGCAGGAAAATTAGGGTCTAAGCTAGGTGCTGTAGTTGTATTTGTGTGTCCTATCTTGACAAATTTTTTTATTGATACTTAGTGGAACGGATGGATCCCCCTTGGATGGATCCCTGTTGCCATTTTGCAAGATCTTAGTGCCTTGCACATATTTTGCTGCTTTGCTACTGGGGAACATGGCAGTATGAGTGGGCTGCTCAGGCGGGGCACCATAGGCATACATCAGTTCTCCACCTATTAGCAACAGATGAAACAGGCAATTGAGTAATTTGAAAAGACCAATGGTGACTAAAAGGTCCACGCTAAACAGCTGCTAGACCCAGGTCCTAGGGAGTCACAAATTTTGGGAATGATTTTAGAAGCTGGTGTAACTTTTACACAAATGTGTGCAGATTTGTCAACCACAACTAATCTCAACTGCAATCTCATGCCTTTTTAAAAATTCAGTTGCACCTCATGACTTAACCCTTTGAAGCCGGAAACACTTTGACATTCCTAAAGCTCAGCTGTTGTCAAGTTTCTTACATCACTGATATCAAAGACCCCTTGGGGAACCAGCATTCCCACTCCTACCATGGGGAAAAGTCCTCCAAATTTCTTTGGTTGCTTCTCAACACTCATACACAAGACTGAACAAATGGCCTTACAGCCATATTTCTTTTGTATTGTAGGTCAAGATCTCTTTACTGCATTGATATTTAGATGTGGTGGGTGGGATACAATGTAAATTATGGGAAGCTTCCACAGAAGGTGCCATCCTTTTTTTGAGACAGCTTACATGTAGAGTTCCCCGCGAAGCTTACGCATAAAGGTGCCATCCTCTTTTGAGACAGTTTACATGTAGAGTTCCCCACAAACCTTACCCATAAAGTTGCCATCCTCTTTTGAGACAGTTTAGATGTAGAGTTCTCCTAAAAATGGGGAATTGTACTAGGGCCAAGTGCCAACCTCTTTCACTATGGTTTTGCAAAAACCTTACACGTAAGGCCACATCCTATGAGTTGGACCCCATTCTTTACAAATGGAAAAGGAAGCAGAACTTGCCCTTTCCTAGCTCATATGATTAACTTATTGAGTGGTTTGAGAGCTTTACAATTAGTGGGTGATATATTATTACTATGTATACAGATAAGAAGGGTGAATTTTCATGTGGCCCACCCAGTCACTACATTCAACACCAATAATTAAGGAATAAGTGAAAACATAATCACCAAGGGTTCTCAGGTCATTTTAAGTTTTTTAGCATGTCATTGTGTATTGCAAGTTACCCTTTTGACTTTTAAACCTTTTTAACACCTCGCAAGGTTGCCAGTGTGTGCCACCCGTAGCCAGCCCATTCATTAACCATCACATGAAAGTAGCCAAACATAAAATAAAATGCTATTGAAGTCTGATGGGGGGTTGGAGGATGAATTATAGAAGGCCAAAGAATTTCCACAAAAATAATAGTTCAGCAAGTGACAATAATGACATGGAAATGTCATGATCAATATTTTTTGGGCTTTCCTATATTTAACCGTATAGTAAGTTAGTTGTATAGTGGGTCACATGGGAACTGACCCTAAGTTGATGGACTCAGGGTTTTGTACTAAAAAATGAAAGCACCAATCCACATCAAACCTCAGGGGCATTACCACTCTAGCCCATATGAGAAGTTAATGGAAGTTGCAAGTCATGTAAACTAATTGTGGCAACATGGCGTTTGTCCTTTGGGTTTTTTGTTTTCTTACAAATGTCAAAAGGGTCCATTGTGGCTGAAGTAGAGAATTGGGACTTGGGCATTGAACTCTCCTATTGTGCGCCCACAGTAGACATAATTAAGTGGTCTTTTCATGCGTGTGTGCAACTGTATAATGCTGTGGCATTCTCTTTTCCTCTTTGTCAACTCCAGCTTTTCAAATTGCCAAGTTGACATTGTGAAAGTTCAATTTTCCTATTTGTCAACTCCGCTTGGCAAATTTGCGAGGTCAACATTGCCCATTTCTCAGCTCAACATTGCCTGGTTCAAAATGCATTCCCAAGTTGCCAATTCCACATTGCTATTTTGCCAAATTGTGAAGTCCAATTCACCATGTGGACTGCCCAAATGAGCTTAAGCTGCTCACAAAATTTTAACTTTCTGAGCTGTCAAAGGCTTGAGTGTTTTTTTCAATGTTGGGCGGTTCTTTAATCTTTCATTGGTTATTTTCTGGTTCTTATTCTGGGTATATATATATACCCTCTGGTTCCCAACTGATGAAACCCCAGCCCCTGGAATCAAACCAACGGTTGTTGAATTCAAAAAAATTGCCCCTGAAATCAAATTGGCATTTGCAGAATCCTGAAAAGCCACCCTCGAAATCAAATCAGCATTTGTCAAAATAAAAAAACCTAGACCTGACACCAAAAAAGGCCCAAGGTTCTTTGAATGAAAATTGGCTTGTCTAGAATTCAAAGACTGGCAACTTTTTTCAATGCAACCTCAGTAAGAGCACACAAGAACACCTCCAGTTTTAGTTTTGCTTTTACTCAAGAATCAACATGGTGGGCATGCAAGATGCATCAGAGACCGCCAGTTCTAGTTTTGCTTTTACTCAAGAATGAACATGGTGAGCATGCAAATGCATCGGAGTTCGATATGAAAGAATATTAATTCTTTTTAAATATAAAAATACTGATTTTTTGTTCAATCAACTAGGAGTTCTGTCTTTTGTTGGTATGTTGCCTCTCGCCTTTCATTTGGAGTTTGCATGTTTTATGTTTGTCTTTCTTGGAAGAGTCTAACATTTCAGAACTCCAAAACTCAAAACCTGAAGTTTTAAAATTTCTAGTTGTTTTTGTTTGCAAGTCTGCGGAGATGTGGGTTCGCATCCTAGCGCTACTTCACATCTCACCCCATTGCTGCCACCCACTTTTGCTTCCTACTGCTACCATGGCTTGATGCAGAATTTGAAAAGCCAGTTGATTGTGAGGAATTCGTGGAACTTTGCGACTTTTCTTTTTGATATCCCAATTTTTTCAGATGTTCCTTGTTCCCCCCTGGCCCAAGATGAGTTTTGATTTGAATTTTTGGATTCTTTTTTTTTTCTTAAGAGTACATTAGGAACTATTTAGCTTCGTGGATTATGGCTGCTATGGTTGATTTCTTCTTTTTTCCTTGTTTGTTTTCTTATTCAAAAGCTTCCTTGCTTGAGTTGTAAGTTCTAAGCATTAAGCACCATAGTTGAAAGAAAATTCAATTTATTATGTCATAAGTGATAATCTTTGAAATCTACAATATGCCCAAAACATGCATATTATGTACTATCTTTGTATATCAAAAAACCAAATAGTTGTCTATTAAAAAATCAGATTAATACCCAGCCAAATAACTGGTTATAACAAATCCGGGCACAGAGGTCTGGTTGATAACCAATTCAACAATCGACCAATTTTCTCTTTAAAAACTGATCCCAAAAAACCGGCCTTTTCCATGTGAAACCCCCTCGAAATTGACCGGTTTTTGGAAAATCGAAACTGTCGATTCTCAGAATTCAGGATTTTCATAAACCAGGAACTGGGTGGTTCTTTGAAATTTATTTTTTTCTAAGACCCGTAACCGGCAATTCTTTGAGAAATCAAAGAACCGCCCAACACTGGTTTTTTTCCAGTCGCCACAAAATTGTTCGCCAAAACATCAGACTGCCCCTGCTTTTCTGTTTTTTACACAGGCTGTTTAGGGCTCCCCACCTTTTCCCTTCTCTCACTCTCTTCACTGTTTTTTGACTGGATGGGTCTTTGAAATTTGAGAGGAGCCCTTTCAAAATCCAAACTACCCCCAAAACTATTTGTTGAATGTATGGAGATCAAATTGAAAGGGTTTTTCAAATTTGATGGGTTTTATGTATTAGTATTGTAAGTGATGTGGATTTGAAGGCATCCTAATGGGATGGAAGTCCATCTTTGAAAATTCATAAAATCTCAAGATCAAATAATGTCATCCAAGATTTTTAATTTATTTTCATACATGAAGTGTAGCATATTCACATTTTTATTCTTTTCCTTGAAAGTATCTAGATTCCATGTGTGAAAATGCATAAAATAACATTTGTGAAGTTTCAATGGAGAGGCAGATGAAGTTTTGTTGATGCAATTTTATGGACAAAATTTCATGCATGGAAAGCTAAACTTCATCAAATATTCATCCATGAAATCAGTGTTGCTAGAAGGGACATTCTTTGGCTATGGAGATCCTAGGCATTCTGGTGGGTGTTATGGCCTTCAACAATGAGACAAATGTCCTTTTATGTACCCCTTGTACAAAAAAAGGGGGTTGTGCTATGTAGGTTTGGCACACATCCATAAAGTTTGGCAATTTGAATTCACATGTGGCATCTACACATCATAGATGAAACAAACTTAAATATAATGAACTTTATTTCATCTTAGGGTTTTATGGATTTTTATGGATAGACTCACATCCCATTAGGATGGCTCCAAATCCACATCACTCACAAAAATGGATATTTAGAAACATGAAATTTGAAGTCAGAACCTCTCAATTTGCTCTCAATACATTCAAAAAACAAGTTAGGGGTGGTTTGAATTTTGAAAATGCTCCTCTCAAGCTTCAAAGGCCCGTCAAGTTCAAAAAAACACTGAAAAGAGAGAGAAGGAAGGAGGGGCAACCCTAGGCAGCCTGTGGCAAAAAAAATAAAATAGACAGGTGCAGTCTGATTTTATGGAGAATTTTATGGGCAGACAGAAAAAAAATTCAGGGCTTGGACAGCTCACAAAATTTTAATTTTTTGGGCAGCTGGAAGCTCATTTGGGCAGTCTACAAGGTGAAGTGAACTTGCAAAGTAGCAATGTCAAGTTGGCAAAGAGGAAAAGTGAACTTCACAAGGTGGCCAACTAGGGAAGTAGCAATGTGGACTTGGTGATTCCGCAAAGTGGAGTTGGCAGGAAAAGTGAACTTGGCAAAATATCTGGGCATTTAGTTATCTGGATGGCATAGCCAGGAATCCTTACTAAGGTCAAATTACCTGTTTAATTGAGGAGCCTTAGAAGCAAGTTCATTGTCTTATTTAAATGGATTGTGTTGTTGTCCAACGTTGGGGAAAAAAATTAAATGACTTTCCTCAGAAAATGCATCACAAATGCGTCAAAATACACATTTGTAAGGTGTTTCTGTCTCTTTTCTCTCAAAAAGTGTGGAGAACCAGAGTGTTGCAAAAGTATGCTTGCAACACAAATTCCTGTTGAATATGTTTGAACAATTTTTGCCAAGTGTTATGATGGCAAACCTATGCCATTTGAGAGCCCCTTCTGGAAGTTTGTCATGAGGTGCTTCATTGAGTAAAGTCATGGCTGGGACATACAACCTTCTGTAAAAGGGGCAACGGGAACGGGAAGTTGGGGATATAAAAGCCTTGTATTTCGCAAGAAAGCAAAGAGAGAAACTCCCTGCATGGGGGCAGGAATTTGAAATGGACTACCTAATTGGTAATTAATTCATTTTCACAATGTTCACTGAAGATATGGCAAACCCGGGGGCCCTAGTCTTTCTTCTTCTTTACTTATTAAAGTTATCCGTAAAGTCAGGCAAAGAGTCCACCAGAACCCCAGAACCCCTGTTTGGTCACATAGGAGATGAGATTTTTTTAAAAGGAAAAGAAAGTACACTGGGCTTCAACGAGGCTACAGTACACATAGCAGCAGCAGTGATTGGTTGAAGGCGTTCAGGAAAAGAATGGACACGGCAAACTCAGTTTAGCACCTAATTTATTACTAAACTGAGTCTCAGTATTTCATACCCTTATTTAATAAAATGTCATGACTTTGTGGACAACAGCGAGGAGAGGAGGGGATGGAGCATCAAATGAGGGGTGCAACTCAGGCCCAACAGGGCATGACTTTACAGATAACTCTATTAACTTATCAAGTACTAGTGGGTGCCCATGGCCGAAGGCCACTGTGAAGCCCCCTGTGTGAAATCCAGGTCCCAAAATTGAGATCCCACATCCTGGAAATCACGTCCTAAAAGTTTTCAGGTTTCGGTCTTGGAAACCGCGAGTGTGAAAATCCAGGCCC
>Ga0209208_10000597_pt1 | contig 47549 bp, 39 predicted proteins | sample S1TSphfallax_3_FD_187694 | JGI IMG/M metagenome (GOLD analysis project Ga0209208, IMG submission 187694) | Host-associated microbial communities from peat moss isolated from Minnesota, USA - S1T2_Fd - Sphagnum fallax MG (SPAdes) (version 2) | ecosystem: Host-associated > Plants > Peat moss >...
AAGTCATTAAATACATTTAACATTGAATTGCACACACACACACACATGAAATGTTCAATATCCATTCATACTAGAACATTGTAACTAGGGGAAAAACTTTGGATTTATGGAATAAACTCCAATAATTAAATTAATTTAAAATTAAAATTTTAAGCTTCACTTTGAAAATGTGAAAAGGAAGTAAGAATAATAGTGAAAAAGATGGAGGTTTATCAATTTAATAATATCCCCTCCCCCTTTTTATTTTCTTCATATATTTTGTATAATTTCCAATAGTTTATTATTTGTGTGAATTTCAATTTCAATTTACTATATAACATGGACATGAAAAGGCACATTAACAAGTGCATTTTCATGTTATTTTCTGAAACAATGTTGAAGAAATAATTATTTTAAATTATATATACAGACCACTTAAAGGCATAAACTATTGATAAATCCAAAGATTTTTTTAAAATGTTACATTATACTTTCCAATTAAATTATAAACTAATTTATAAAATAATAATAATAATAATAATAATAATAGTTGTTTTAGACAACATTTATTAGCACCTTAATCATATTGAACATGGTTAAGTTGCTAGTTATGTGAACACATGTCATGTTGATTTGATTAAAAAATAGCAATTGCTAGTTAATGTGGCTTAATGTTGATTCATAAATAACATAAATTAAACATTTATGATTTTTTTTAAAATTATTATAATTCCCATAAAAGTAAAATGTAAGCCTAAGGATATAGGCACCCTAGCTAAGTTAATTTAATGTTTTATTCATTAATGATTATTTTCAAACATTTTAACAAAATACCATGTTTCCTTTTTCCCCTTATGAAATGAAAGACTTGTGTGAACAATTAAATCCATAAATCTTATATATTTCAATTCTAATATAAAAACAAAGTAAAACTTGTATGCATTTTTAATATTGTAAGTGATTGATGTTACTTTCCAAATATCATTTACAATGATGCATCAAATTTTATTTGAAATCATGTTGGAAGACTTGTGTGAGCAATTAAGTCCATATGTATATGACCATTTGCAACATATTTCAATTCTAATATAAGAAAAAAAATTACGCATTTTTCAAATTTTTTTAAATATTGTAAGTGATTGATGCCACTTTTCAAATTTCATTTACAATAATGCATCAATTTATTAAGCTATTGTTGAATTGCTTAAAACTTTTGTATTTGAAATTGTCACAATATTACATAAGATTAATTGAAACCTACCTAAAAACTATTTCATTCTTTTCCCCTAAACATTTACATGGATATGAAAAGACCCATGTTATTGTGCCTTTTCATGTTATTTTTGAAAAGATATTGAAATAAAATAATTATTTTGAAAAATATACATACATGTGTTTAGATCATTGGACAACTTGACACATAAACTTTGGATAAATCCACACAACAAAGTTGTTGTTGGTTACTTTTCCTTTGATCCTCATTTTTTTGAATTTTGTTGGGATGAAATGTATACCTTCTATCAACTATGAAAAATTGTGTCCTTTGTAATTTGTCCTATGTAATTAAAAAATGTTCTTTGCAACTATAATTAGTTGCAAAAAACACTTTTTAGTTGCATAGGATAAGTTATAATGGACATGATTTCTCATAGTATATGCTCATTACATTGTGAATATTCAACAAAATATTGAAGGTTTTCCAAAACCTTGGCTAGAATTCACTTGCTACAACAATTGATCTCTAATATGCATACTTAACATTGCTTTTGTGTGCAATCTTTGGGTGTTATGTTTATAACTTTGCTAGTGTTTCCATATCTTTGAAACATATTGTCCAAACTTGTGTGCAAAACTTGCGTTTCTCGTTGAAAATTGGGAATGTTATTTTTTTATTGTTTGAAGTTTAATTGCAAGAACTTTGAGGGAGACCACAATTGACATTCTTGATGTTTGTTTGTGTCCAAGTAATCTTGAATTTTGCAAGCACTACCTACATGAATGAAACTTGAACAATCCATGTCCTCATTAATCAACTATTATTAGAATCTTGATAGGTATCATGTGTTGGTTATGTCTTTCATCATTTTTGGGGTTCTAACATATATAACAAAAACTTGAACCCATCAATGGTTTGTTGAATTGGATTCACATCAAAACTTGATGTTATCCATCATGTAGCAAACACCCACCACCAACAAGGGCCACATAATGCAGCAAGCAATTATGTTCCCCCATTTATGATGTTTCTTTACAATGTCAACAAACAATTCATCTTGTAATGGCTTTGTTCCTCATAGCAAGTTCAAACCAACAACAATAGTTACAATAGGGAAATTGTCCATGAAGCTCCCAAACAATGAACTCACAAATCACAATAAGTCCACCTAATGAACAATCCCCAAAATGTGTGACCAAATCTTGAAAATTCCATCATTATAATCAAATTGCCATATTATGTAATCTCTCTCCTTAATGGTTGGCCAAAACCAACGACAAATTCCAACTTTGAAAATTTGCATTCCAAGTCGATTTCAAAGTTGAAAATTGCATTCAAAGTGCATGCAATCAATTTTAGCTCCTAAGATTTCATGAATAGAAAGTAATTGGTTAATATACAAAAGAAATTTTGCAATTCATCAAAGAAAAATAGTTGATTAATATGGAATACAATTTACTTGGTTATTTTGTCAAGTTGAATTTTTTGATCATTCTATGACCTAGATTTGTGTTAGCACATTTTTTTGATGATTAAGCCAACTAGAGGAAGTGATGAAATAGCCCTAATGAATGAAGTATTGGGTTGATGGATGTACTAGCAAAAAACGCCAAGAAAGAGGACGGTTAACAATTGATCACTTTAAAGGAGTCGCATTTTGTTTTTTTGATGTTTTTGTCTTTTGCAAGTTATGGAATTTGGGGTGTTCTTATTCATGGAATGCCACCACCCATATTAGATGCTAGTGGTGGAGTGCTATTTTTTGGATTTATTTTGTTTGGTGATGCGTGTTTGTTGATGGGAGAGAAGAAGGTGTTTGGTCAAAGGAGGAGATAAATGCCTGACAAGGAAGAAAGTTAAGCACTTTGGTTTTCTCACTGAATTTGGTTTTCAATTAAGGAGGTTTTATTAAAAGTTTTCAGGAAGAATGCTTGAAGCTTGAATTTTAAATAGGTTGTTCAATTTTGTTTCATTATTTTCCATTGTGTTGAAGCTGGTGAGCAAAGTGTTAGGAGTTGATGTGTTAGTAGAGTTCTAGGATGGAAGTGATGATACGTTCAAGGGGGTTGTTTGGATTGGCCTTAGTGGGATCCCTATTCAAGTTGAATGTGCTTGAGATAATTGGGAAGGGTGCATGGGAAAGATTGAGTACCTGAATGCTTGGGAGTTCCAAACAAGTTTTCACTAGTGGGAGAATTTATGGGAAAATTTGAAAAGGACACTATAGATATTGGTTGTCCATTTCTTTGCCATCTCCATACCTAAATTTTAGTTGGAATTATGGAATGTTGTGTGTAGAATTCAATTTATGTTAGGATATTGAGTGGAAGGCCATGATAGTCCATAAAGAGAGGAATTTGGAGCATGTTGATTTGTCAAAGTCCTAGAGTCCTTTTGTTATCAAGTTATAAAAATTGTATAGCCCCGACACACACTAGTTGTGTGTTTAGAGAGCTTTTTGTATTGACATGTACACTCATTACTTTGTTGTGACAAATTGACATACAAATTTGTATGCTACCCTCCTTTTTTTGGTGATAGTTCTATTTTGCCAAGTTATGTGATTGTCTTATTTGCGAAGTACACTTCGCCAAAATGCTGAGTTGACATTCTTTTTATCACTTTGTCAAGTTCACTTTACCAAGGATGCATTTCCATGATCTCTCACTCACCCATTATTTGCACTATCCTCACTCAAATAGTTGGGGTGTTTATGTGAAAAGTTGAAACACTAGCCCCACTATTCTAGCAGAATTTCCCTCCCCTCCTTCATTGTCGAGATCTGGAGACACCCACCAGACACACAAATGCAAGTCACCTTATGTCAAAAACCAGTTGTACAAGTGCAAAGATCTTCTAGCTTGGTTCAGGTTGCATTGACTCTCTTCACTTCAATCTGCTGAGTGTGGGTTCTTTCAAAGTGGGTTGAGAAATATTGATCTGAACATAGAAACCCATGATTTGACTAAATTAATTGCAGTTGGATAGTGGGTGTGTGGAAGACATGGAAACATCTTTGTTAAGTTGTTTACTCCACATTGCCATATCGTCAACTTCACATTGCCAACTTGACATTGTCATTGCTACATTGCCAACTCGCCAAGTCAACTTAATTTTGCAGACTGCCCCCAATGCTCTTCAAGCTGTCCAACATTAAAATTTTGTCAAACTGGACTTGGCAAACAAGAAACGTGAACTTGGCAAATATATTTGTTATGCAATTGCAGGATCAAACTGCCGTGGATGATTCAATCTCCATGCTCGCCTCCTGATCACAATTCCCTCCATGAAAGAAAAGATCTATATGATGACTAGGAGTCAATGCATCTTCTTCAGTAGATTTGGGGCAGTTTCAACATCGCTGGTGCACATCGAATTTTGAGACAGAGAAAATTGGTCGGAAGGTGACACGATTGTGGCAAAGGTAGGTAGCAGCACAATCAGCATCGTTATTGTGCGAAACTTAGCACAAATGCGAAAACTAAATTTTTTAAAATAATTTTCCGTCACATGTTCCCTGTTTTTTGGGGGGCAGAAATCGCCAATTTCGGCTGGAAAATGAATGGTGTTTGCTTCGAATGTGAGGCCGATGCGTCGATGGCGTGTGGTTTTATTAAAACCCATAAACCTCGTGAGAGGGATAGCCCTAGAACCTCGTGAAGGGTTTTGGTTTCTTAGGGTATGCACTCTTGGTCCTTTCCTTGACTCACCACCCAAAAGCGCATCCGCGCAGTGAATTGCACTAGTGCACATACAAAGAAAGAAAGAACGAAAGAAAGAGAGGAGGGGTTTGGTAGGGTTTCATTCATAGCTCGGAAGGAAGGGGATGGTGATGGTGGAGATGGAGGAAGTTTTAGTAAAGCTCACGGATCGTATGCAAATCAAGCGAGACCATGGTGTTAGCCTGCTGCAATCCTTGCTTGACAATGCAGGCAAGTGCTTTGGGTTTCCCTTGTTTCTTTTCTGCTGGAGTAGTTATTTAGTTGTGTGGCTTGGGAAAGAGAAAGATAGGGAATGGTTTGTTTCTACAGAGAGGGAGACACTAGATAAGAGTGTAGAATCAGGCTTTGCAGATATGGTTAAGGATTTTGGCGGTTTTGCTGCAGCATTTTGTGCAATTTCAATACATGAGATCTTGCATGTGTAAAGAGCTACCTGTTTTGGTCTTTGCTTACATGATCATCATCAACATCAAGGCAATATGTGGCAGCTAGTGGTAGGCAGTTTGGTCAAAATGTGGAAGTTTAGAGCACCCTAAACCCTAAACCCTAAACCCTTAGCTAGAAATCCTTCTACATTCGCACAAAGATGGAGAGGCACTCTGCCAAATTCCTTGGCAGACATGTGTTTGAGTCTTTCTCCCTGCTTTCAGAGAAGGGTCTAGGTCATAGAACCAGATGTTGCAGCCTTGGATGAGAGGCACTTTGCCAAATTGCCTTATCAGACACTGTGTCTGAGTCTGTCTCCCTGTTTTCAAGAGAAGGTTTCTAGCTAATAGAACCAGATGTTAGCAGCTAGGATCAGAAGTGAGGTTGAATCCTGTGGAGACTTCCACACTGCAATGGCACTTCTCTCCTAATGCAGTCAATGCTCAACCTCTTAATGCCAAGACCATTTTGACCAGTTAACATCCAATTCCTCAACACACCTCAGGAATCAATGCATAAGCAATTGAAGAACACCAGAAAACACACAAGGAATTCAGTATTTCCAGCAGTGCTGAAGTACTAGAGCCTTTGAAGTTGGATGTGTCTGCAATACTCTTCTTATGCAATGTGATGCAGATAGTGTGCAGAGGCAAGATGTGTGGTCCGTGGGAGTGGAGCATGTGAAGAAGCTAATATCTTCTGAAGAATGGGAGAGCCGCCATGGTGGTTTCTGTGCAGCAAAGGTGTGCTTTTCCTCTTTTTAGAGGCAAGTTATAAGCAATGTGAATCAGAGAAAACCCTAGAACTGCTTTTCTTATCCATCCAAACTCAGTTGCATGTGAGGGCCTCTCCTCTGTTGTAGGTGATCTAAGTGCCCATGATCTTATAGGTACTAGTGCTATGGGAAGAAGAGGCTACATTTGCAAATGAGCTGGTCCCAGAAGCTTTGCTTCATCTCCAGGATCCTGAGCCAGGTGTACGGTGAGTTGCTTCCTTTTGCATTTTCATCTTTGATGTTTTTGCTATGGAGTTTCTCTTTTAGTAATATGGTCTTCAGCCAAGCTTTGCAAAGTCAGCTGCTGTTCTGGTTTAAAAATGGGTAGTTTATATAACAATGTTGATACCTACTTGCAGATTGGCAGCAGGAGAGTGCTTGTATGCTCTGGGGAAGAAGCAAGACTCTGCATTATATCTGCAGAGTATCAAAGAGTGAGTTGTCTAAACTCTGAGGGCAGAAACTCTTGTTATATTCTTGACAATGGACACCTGAAGACCTTGAGCACACTGAGATTGTGAACAATACTGTATTTACACTTACTGTTGCAAGCCAATGAAGTGAGTGGGGAGTAATGGGAGCTGGTCACTTCCATTCTTCATTATGAAGGAAACAGTCTGATGCATTGTGAGTGACACTCACAAGGTTATGACTGCACTCACCCTTGTTGTGTTTGTTTTGGTTTGGATGGAACAGACACAACAGTTACCTTCAAAGTCTTGTTGTGGATTTTTCTGTGCAATCTCATAAATACAAGATTGTGAGCAAGTTACTTTTTCTTTTCAACTCCAGGATTGGTGAATTATTCAAACATTATGGGAATTGTTGTGCATTTTGTAGCTGTGTACTGCAGTGCATTGAGGATGGATTTGATGGTGAAAGAGGCATGGGAGATGAAACAGGCCAGAATGGTGAAAAGTCATTTCAGGATAAACTAGATCATGTTCAGCATAATTCAAACCATGCAAGCACTGGGGGTGGTCTCTCAGATATCCATGTATGTTGGTGATCTCAATCCCAACTTCTCATAAGGTTTGCTGGCCAATTTTTGAGCTTGGGCACATATGGGTGCTCCATTATTGAGCAATTTTAAGATCCCCTGGTGAAATGTAGTGTTCAAAAGTGTACTTCTCAGGCATTTCAGGGATGATATTTTTGAGGTTGTGAACAAAAGGGTGTGGGGTTGTACCCCGTTGCAGCAAAGAGCAAAGGGTGGAAGATATTTGGAGACCTCAGTGAAGGCACTGCAGCGTTTGCTGGATGGATGTGGGGACAGTTTCAGTGTGCATGTGACTCCCCAACTCTGGCAACTCCTGCTGAAGGCCTTGCAACACCAAAATCGGTTTGTGCGAGAGACAGGGTTCTTGTGCATCAGCTCTCTTTGTCAGGTCTCACCACTTGAGGTCTTGAAAGAGTAAGTATCCATGTACACTAATTCAGAACCTGTTCTTATGGTTGTGATCATCAGCAAAGTTAGTCCCCTGAAATGAGATCCTATGTCACCATTTTTCATGTTTCATCTTTCCTAGGTTGGTCTGTCTTTGATTGATATGATCATTATTTCCTCTGTACTCCAGTTGTCTCTTTGACCTTAGCTCTGGACCTCAGTCTCCCTTGTCATAATTTGTCGTGGATAGTTCCAGAAGTAGCAAACCATGCATCTGAAAACAAATTTGCTGCTGTTTAGTTCAAATTTTAGTGCTTTTGTGGTTGTTGTGCTGATTATGAAGTCCAGGAGTGGCGAATTGATATCGAATGGCTTGACCTTGGGGCTGAGTGACAACTGGAGCCAAGTTCGATTTGGTAGGACACTTCTACACACCAACTTTCTCTTCCCTTGAATTCATTTCTTTCAGATGCCAGATACACCAGAGGAGAAGAGCTCAATATTTTGGGAGAGAGAGAAAATGATCATTCTTTACATGAATGGATAGCCTGTGGAAAACATAAGATATTACGAAAGACCCTGAAAGGGCCTTGGAAGGAAGAGTGACAGAAGAGAGAAACAAAGAGATCCAATGAGATACATGTCTTACTGTGAGAATTGGGATGGCAAGAAAATGGAAGATTGTCTTACCATACTAGTGGCATCAAGAGGTGGGTTTGTGTCACTGATTATGCAGCTGCATCCATTGCAACAAGGACATTCATGCAGAGGACACAACAGTTCAATCCTATTTTCTATCCAATGATACTTCCAGCTATGTAAGCACTCCCTGAGATCCAATATTGGTAACTGCTCTTGATTTTATCTGTGTAGGTAGACATCCCCAGTAGTTTGTCTGAAGCAATGGAGGGATGGGGTACTATTGCCCAAAATGTGGCAGCAGGTTTGCAACTGCAGTGCTATTACTCTTTTCTCCTCCTCAGGTTAGATAGCTTAAAGGTACTATGATCACAGAAGCTGAGCATTGAAAACATATGGTACCCTCCATCACAGAAGATCACAAACATAGAACATCCACTACAAACTATACATACCTACCTTGTGTTATGAAACCCAGTCCTCTGTATTTGACAAGATGTAAGCTGGATGTGCATATGGGATACAATTCTCATACAAATCTGTACATGTACTTGTTTTTGTATTTGTTGCACGCAATGTTTATGCAAACCTGTTTAGATAGAAATGGTAACTGGATGGACAACCCTGGGTTATAATGTAGGCCATTATTAGATGCCTTCCCTAAACACCAGTTTTGACATTCAGGTGCTTGAATCGATATTATGGAGCTGAAGGGCTGAGGTTGTACTCACAAGACTCTTGGCAAATGCTGATGGGATCAACTGGAAGAGATGAAGTTGCAAAGTCAGTCGATAATTTCTTAGACTACTATGTAACACATGCATCTGGAGAGAATCGGCTTGTCAGAGAGGTTAGTTGCTTTGATGATATGGATGATAGCCTAGCAAGCACCCCATGGAAATGATCACTTGCAAGTGAACACATTTTCAGCTGGTCATTGTTCATGCCCCGATCTTTCTGGGGCTGGGCATAAAAAAATTCTGAAGATTTGATACCGGTTGCAATGCAATGGCACCGAGCTTAATTGTGCACATTCTTCCTGATTCTAGGATGCCATTTTCTTGATCTTTAGGTGTTCTCTTGAACAGTTTTGAGAATTTTGGTTCAGAACTAAACATCTCATTGGCAAGCATAATCATGAATCGTGATGCCCTTTTAGCCTGGTCTCTGTTTTGTCAATTAGTTTCTTGGTGTATTGTCTCTTGACATACATATTTTGGGCTTGTTTGGGGGCAGGCAGCATGCCATTGCATTGCAGAACTGTTGGTGAAGATTGATCCTGAGGTACTTTCAACACATTCTTGACTGACATGTAGTTTATAAATTTGGGTTAGAATCAGCAGCACATAAGTTGCAGCCAAAGACAATATACTATAATATATGCCACACTATGACTTAGAGAAGGCAGTATATCTACCATGTAGGGATGAGGTTCAGAATCATTCCAGTTCTGGCTAGTGTCTCTTTTTTCTTTTAGCGGAACAACTGTGCAAGTGTTCTCTGCACTCACACAAAAGGGTGTCTCACCTGACAGAGAATCAAACCCCTTATTTCTCAAGTGCTTGCTACACTCATGGGATGCTTCAAGGACTCAAGCTGGGCAGTCCGGGATGCCGCCTGTTCAGGTGAGATGAGTCTCTGGTTCCATTTCTATATAAACAGGTTTGCATCTTGCATGTCCTTAGAAAATAGTTTGGGAGCTTGCTATGGGGCTTGGAAAACTTACTGTGTTGAATCCTAGCCTGATCATCACTTACCCATCAGTGTGACTTGAGAGACCAAGGAGCAGAAAGAGTTCACATGTTGGCATATCCCAGGGAACCGGTCTACATAATGTTGAAGTGTTTTCTGTTTGTGGAATGTGCAGCTCTAGGAAAAGCAATTACTGGATTTGCACAGGAAGTGCGATGCTTTCTGCCAGCGCTGTTTGACCTTTTGTTTGCACATTTGGCAGACAGTATCCATTTCCCAATGTCTTCCAAGTACCATGATCTTTGTGACACTGTGTACTTCCTGGATTGAAATCACAATGCCTGTATAGATGAAAAACATGTCACATAAGGATCCTGGGATTGTAGTTACTATAAGTATATATTGCTTCCCTGACTTGTACATGTATCCATATCAAGAAATATGGGCACAAACTTAAGGCCCACCCCCCTTCATTTGGCATTCTAGAAGCCAGTGCTGCACCGATTTTGTTTGACTTTGCTGGGAGGGAACCTAAAGCTGACAGGAGATTCATCTTAACATATTGTTCATCAGATGTTGGGAGTGTTCGAGAGAATTCAGCATTCACTTTGGGAAGTGCAATGCGCAGCTATCAAGAAGAGGCAATTGACAAGGTAGCCACAGCTTTTCCCCCCCCCACTTGTCCTTACCATAGCAAAGTATCGACATATTTCTGGTCAGTAACATCAATTTGAGGAGCGTATTCTGCAGGTGATTTTGGCACTGGAACAGCTGTTGCCTATGGCAAAGCATCAAGTGGACAAGCCGTGCTGTTGTAATGGTGCCAAGCACAGATCTCCTTGTAGTAGTACCATTCACACAAAGTGGTAAATATCTTGTCTAGTAGACCAGGACTTCATGTTCACTTTACACAGATTTGTGTTCAGAATCAAAGTGTTTGTTCATTTCAGCTGGCTGGTGCTACACAATAGGTTCTATTGCACTGGCGTTATATACATGAACTACTCAGACAACATTCCATTGCATGTGCTTAGAGAAAGACAGTGTGTTTCTTTGGAGAATTGGAATCCATGTGGGAGTTGCTCAATTTCCATGCATGCATGTGGTTTTGACTGTTGCAGGCATGACCCACTTTCCAAATTGGATTCAGACTTCAGAGTAAGTGCTGCAATTCTATGTTCCTCTGTGTGCTACTCCCTCCAACCATGTCTCCAGATTCTTCCTTCAAATCTCTCTTGCTGTTTTCATTTTTGAGTTTGGAAGGTCACCCTTCTCTTTTGTTAAATCAAGCAGGAAATAGATGTATAGACTGAAATGCTGGAGGTAGATGTATTGGTGATTTATGGGGAGGTACATGCCTTGCATGTTGCTATGCAGACTACATCAGCCATTTCCCTGGTGGTAGCATCAAAAGGGAATGGTGATGATGACCAGGGGTTTGCCAGGGAGATTGAACCATGGGAATCTTCTGATGGAGGCATTTACTTGCTTCGGGAGCTTTCTGCTGTAGCTCCTAGCAAAGCAACTAAATTTTTACCTGTGCTTGTTGAACTGGTATCTGCTCACACTTACCAACACCCATGCATCATGCATCATTCTCTCTGTTTCTGTGTCTTCAGTTTCCGATTCTCTTCATGGAAGTCTCAGAATCTTTTTGGAGCTAATTTTGTTACTTCCAATAGGGGGTGTCAGTTTCTAACAAAATTGATTGTAGTCTGCTGTCTGAATGCAGCGTTTGTGATGGTAAATGATTGACATATTCTGCAGGCAGCTCAAGGCCTGATCTGGACAACTCTAAAGTCTTGATTAGAACCTGGAAGCTCGTCTTTGGGGTTGCCAAATGTGTTTTGACACTCCAATCACAAGCATCAGCAAATTTCACAATTTGTTCTTTTACTTGTGAGCACAGGCACAAAGTTCTGGATATGTAAAGTATCACAATCTGATGGAGACACTTTTCAGGCTGTTGCCCTCAATTGCTCAGGTGCAAATTCTCCCTTGTCAGTGTTGGAATTTGGTTCTCTGCATGACTGCAGTCTTGAAAACACTCCAGCACATCACATGCTCCAGCAGGGTAATCCTGGGTGACATGGTTATGCTTCTGGGCTCTGTAAGGAGTATATCACAGCACTTGAAGAATCTTATGTCACTCAGTGTCTGAGTTCTGCCAACTGGTGGAAATACTTTGACAATTGTCACAGATGTAGACTACATCTTTCAGCTTAGTTTTGTTGCAGAGAATGAATGTTTGAACTAGACAGTAGTGTGGTTGCCACCTGGATTGGGTGCCTTGCAGAATCTGGGAAAGAGGAATTTCAAGCCTTATTTGGAGCTCTTCATTGATCCACTCTTTCAGGCTTTGACCTGTGGGCAGGTATGTGCCTATTTGTGGGTCTGCATAAAGTTATAGTCTACTCTAGTAATCATCCAGGATGACATGATTCCTACAGCGGGGAAGTTGATTCACCTTTTTTGGATATAGGAAAGATGGTATATTTGCATTCTACTCTTACTCTTCATTGAGAAAAGCGGATGATAGAATCAACAGCTTTTCTGCAATGAAACACTGCAATTTAAGAGTTTGATATCATGGCTTACTAAAGTCTATGAATATGCAGAGGTTGTCTGAGAGTGCTTCGAGCTATTGTATATCGAAGCTGTGCACATTTATAGGGCCTAATATCTTCAAAGCTCGACTAAACAGCAGTCAGCTGGCCATCATGGAATCCAGTTCATTTGTGGTTGCTACCATTTCAGCTCCTGGCACTGGAACTGAGATGAAAGAGAGTCAGTCAGGTATGTGAGGATCTTTGAGCTCAAAAAACAGGGTTCAACAATTTTTTTACTCGGGGTATCCTGTCTGGTATGTCTCTGATGAAATCACACAAGAAGTGACGAATTTTCCATTGTTAGGTTTAGGCTGTTGACTGATTTGTGAATCTGTTTGCTTTGAGCTCACTCTTACTGGACTCTATCAACATTCCACTAGTTTTTCTCCATGACTTCTCTATGTGACTCCTGAGTCTTTGCATCCAGTGCCATCTTATTGGAAGCTTATCTTCATCACTAAGAGGGATGTCTTCACTACAATGTGTTCAGATCTGATACTGTTGGAAGTAGTTGAATCAGGGTAAGGCTTTAGTTTATGTCACCAACTTTCCTTGAGAAGCTTGGGTTTGTTTGAAGCAGCCTGTAATTGGATAACAGTCTGACTTCCTTGCATAAAGGAAGTCCATTAGGCCCATAGAAATCAATTGAATTTGCATGCATTCTCTCTTTGGGCAGTGGGCCTTAATCTTAGTTCTGAACCTTTACAACCAGCATGGTTGAATCATGCCTGTAAGTTGGAAAGAGGGTATGAGCCATTTGGTTATCCTTCATGAACATGGGTATCCATATAATCTTTCACCATATTTGGGAATAGATGAGAATTTTCTTCTTGGATGGTATTTGAATGTTTTGTGCTGAGCTAATCACATGGTAAGCAGATACTTATGTTAACTGCTTATTACTGTGACTGTTTAAGGATTTCACACTAGATCACCTTCAAAATAGAAAACTGATTGTTCCCAATTTGGAGGCCTCTAAAGCCACCAGTAGCAACTCAAAGAAGCAAAGTGGATGGGAGAAGGGGAAGCTCAGGAATGTGGAATTCAAATCTTGTTTTCCAGTTTTGAGATCAAAATGAATTCGTAGGTGTGATTTTACTTGCTTGAGTGAGCAGAATCTTGATGTGAATTATTTTGATTGCCATCTTCGAAAAATTGAACTTGCATTTTAGAAACTATTGCATCCAATACTTGTTACATTTATTGAAGGCTTCCACAACTGATTTTCATGATGAGAACCACTGGATATCTACATGCAATCTGTTTTTTAGGAAGTTAGGGCTTGCTTACTGGTAATGAGAACCACTGGATATGTGAAATTGTTGAAAGAATTGTTGCTGAACCTCAGGAATGGCACGGATCATTCATGAATTTTAGCACTACAAGGCTTTGAGATGTGAAGAAGCATGGCAGAGTGCTTTGACTGATGTTCTTTCTGATCAAAAGTGGGTGAAATTTCTTTTCATAAGAATTTTGTTTATCTAGGAGAAGATGCAGGTATGTAAAGGAAAACGCGAGATAGGCAGGATGCAGTATTCTTAAAGAATATCAAAGAAAGAAGGGCCAAGAAGACAGCAAATAAGAGCTATCAAAGAGTTCAACATTCCAGGAGACATTATGTGCTTAACATAGATGATGATGATGTGATCTGGATAAGTGGATTTGTTTCCACTTCATCATTGGAGTCAACCTTGAGTAGGCTAGGATATGAAATCTCACAATTTAAGTTATTAACAATGGCATCCACTCCCACATGTTGATGAAGACAGAAGCACATGTGCAAAGCTCCACTCCTATCATGCTAGGTATGTTATGTTTTCTTTCTATTTGTTCAAATTCGACAACTGGAAATAAACAATTGCAAATCTAGTTCGTAGGATAAGGTGACATTTGGATTCTTGTGTCACTTCTAAGGGACAATTGTTGTGCAAAGTTTCGTTTGCCGTGATCTGAAAGAAAATTGAACATGAAGATTATGGTTGTACAGTAGAACATAGGGCTTAGAATGCCACTTGACATGGTGAAATTTGTACTAGATTGTAATTCAATAGTTCAATATATTATGTAGTAATTGCAATTAACCTGGATGTGCTTGGACCTACAATTTTTTCTCATCATTTTCTTTGACAACAAAATTTGAGAGACAGACTTTGAATTGGTGCAAAGCTTCAAACTTTGATGACAAAGACAACCACAAGCATAAACAAGCATGGTATCCTTGAAGGAGGCAGTGGATAGGCCCACAAGTCCCCCTGGTCATGTCTATTTTTCTTTGAGTGATGAAGAGATTCCTTCAGATGAGTCAATAGACAGCAGACTTGAAAAAGACGAATCAATGATAGGAGGAACTCCTTTGCTCGTGGATATTCCTTCTGGCATTTCTTGTCACCTGCTATTGAACCTGCTAGATGACGCCTTATGCATGCTCAAGTACATACATACATACATACATACATACATATGTATCTCTAAGATCTCTCTCTCCCATAATCTGGCTTTATTATTGCTAGCACAAAAGATTGTCGAGAAGAACTTCAGACTGCATGTTCAAGTAGGGATTTGTGTCAATTGTAAACAAAATTATGTGGGGGAGAGAGAGAGAGGTTAGAAAACCTTACGAAGCAATTCCATCAATACAACTCCATGAGAGGAAAGAATTTGTAGCAATAATCAATTGTGGAAAGTCGAAGGACTTCATGTCAATCAATCCTTTTGATGTATGTTGATTGATTGATTGATATGATTGTTCAGGGCATTTTGTTTCATCACAGAGGAGCTTCTGTTCAATGTGGATGGTCTTGAGACATTCACACTACAACCTGTACGAAAAAGAAGACCCCTCTCATTCTGTCAAATCCTTCTTGACATTCTTTCAAAAAATTCTTATCACCAATTCAGGAAACTCTTCTACGTTCAAAGCTTTTTCTTGCTCCAATACACAAGAGAGTCTATTCTGCAAAATTAAGAAGAAATTGGAATGCTTCAATGTATGTGGAAAAACAAACAATGCAGGATTTGCAAAGAGAGAGATTTGTAAGATCATCCACATGATGACTGTTATTTTTGCTCAGTGAGCTCCAAGTTTTAGTTAACTGTGATGATTGATAGAGAGATTTTCTAGAAAATCACTGTGTAATTTTATTTGTGTTTCTTCATGGGGGAGGGTTCTGGATTTTTTGATTGTTGGGTAACCAAAAACTTTGCGCTCAGAGATCTTTGGAAAAATGTAATGTTGGTTGGTTTCAAGTGCCCCATGAATTTTGCTTTGAAAAACTATATTTGGTGTATCAACACTAGACTTCTCCTTTAATCTCCTTTATGATTGAAATGAATGTAGCACTTCTAAAGTAATGATTGATTATGTGATAATTGTTGCTACTCCTTTTCTAAAGACTAAATGGGGCAACTTGATGGCTGGCACTGAGGAGGGCTAGGCTCTATTGGATAAATTGAGGTTGCATGCATATTGTGTGGCAAAGTGGCGAAAAGTGGAAGCTGATAAGTTGATGGAGGAAGAGATAGCATTGAGCAAGTCAACATGGTATCTTTGTTGTTTCTTGCATGTAATAATGAATCTTCCTCCTATTTGAAATTGATGAAAATTTTGAAGAAACAAAAAAAATATGCACTCACTTTTTGGTTGTAAGATTTTCCTTTTACTAACATGTATGCTTTGCCAAATTTTCCTATCAAATTTCATAATTTGTTTCAAGATTTGTATTGGGTGTTAAATTTTACATTTCATAATTGTTTCAAAATCCATGTTGGGTGTTGTAAGAAGGTGCTTCGAACTTGGTTGTGGTGGATGTAGACCCAAAAGTCAGCAATTGATGAGCTGATGGCCATGGGGATGCAACAATCACCAGCACTTCTCTTCTTGTTGTACTCACTTCAACAGGTAGGATACTAGTTGAATTATTCAATTAAAAAAAAACAAGTAACAAGTGACAAGGTCCATGCCCACAAGAATGGAACATGAATTTAAAATGTTGTTCTCATTCCATTCTCACTTCATCAAGTAGGGGTATCAGTTGTCTTCTTCACAACATGGAAGTAATCAACTCAAAACGAAATTCATGTTTTGACTTCCACAATCTTGAATAGTTAAAAAAATTTAATAGAATCAAGGTGTAAGTTGCACAATGTGTTTCCTCAAGGAGTTCATTGTACGATGTGTACATGTAAAATGGTAGTTGAGAGGGTTAGCATTGAAGCGTTTTTCTACCACATTGGAAGAAGAGGAGGCAATTGAAGGCTACCGTACAGACATCTACCTTCGTGAAGAAAAGGTTGTGTGTGCACTCTTTCTTTCAATCATCTTACCTTTAGCAAAATTAACTCTTAATGACGAAGGGTATCACAATTATTTTTGTGCATTCATGTTAATGAATTTATGTGGACATATGTACACAAACAATTTCTCTCAAGCTTGAATATCTCAAATACCACTTCTAGAAGGCATCAAATGCCATATAGGAGCATTGTGAATAGAAGCACACCAATAATGAAACTCAATTTGGAAAATAGTGCAGGCCATCAAAGAACACTTTGCAATGCACCAACAATTGGAGGTAGATAGGAAAGTTCGTGCAGATGCATTTGCAGAATATCAAGAGAATGAACGCCTCATTTATCGTATGTTTTGTGATTCACATTTGTGTTTGGAAAGTTGATTGCATCCTTGTGAATGTGGAGATGTGAGTGAGTGCTGCACTTGGATGATGACTAGGGAATTCTTAAAAGTTTATTGAAGTTTGAACATTTTTTAGGCATTAATTTGGAGAGGTAATGTGAATGGGTATTGTTGATGTGAAGAGGAACGAGAGAATTCCAAAGTGCAAGCATTGGCATTGGACAAGCAACTGGAAAGTGATTGTGCTATTTTGGAAGCAGAAGAATTCCATCTATTTGATCAACAGGTGATTTCCTTAAATTGTGAATCCAGATTATAACTACAATTTGAAAGCAAAAATGGGGAGGTGGGTAATTTCATCACATTTTGGTGAAATCTCTTTTCATTAATCAACATCCTATTTAAAAATGTATCAAGGAATTCGATGATGGGCCACAACACCTTGAAGTTGGGGTCTGGGTGTTCATAAACAGGAATCAGTATTTAAGATTGAAAATGAAAAGATGCAAGAAATTCTCCAAGATACACAGGTAACCACCATGCTTTCTTTTTTACATTAACAACTTGCTAGTATTAATATTTTCTTTACATTTTGGGTGGAGGATTTTGGTCATTTTTATTCAATGTTGAATTTGTGTACTTTAAAAATGAATAAAATTCTTCGTACACCTTGACTTTTACCTTCAACTTTAAAGGGGATCTGGAATTAGGGTGCAGTCCAAAGACCGTGATAAAGAGCTACAATCAATAGGGAAAAAGGGTCAAAGTATTGAGGAGGTTAATGATTTACTTTGGGGTTATGAAGATGACATCACAACCAAAATGGAAGCACTTTCCATTCTTTGTGTATGTTTTTACTTTCATTGCTCATCAATTGTTCATTCCTTCATGCAATCAATGTCTTCAATACATTAGAACAAGCTTTTTCAACCATAAAAACTATGATTTTTCAAAAATGTCCTTGTCAAACTCTCTACAATCTAAGAACTTTGTAACAAAAAAAATGTGTTTCCATAATTGTGCATATATACATACCTAGTACCTAGCCTAATGCACTAGATCTATGCAATCTTTTTTTTTGAAAATGGAAAGGAAAAAAAAAAATTTGACCAAATTGTGTTTTGAGGGCAAAGGATCACAGGTTGAGCATGACAAAGTCAATGCAAAATTGACTAAGATCACAGATTTCTATGAAGAGAAGGCTCGCTTGGTACAAACTCTCACTTATATCATCACAAAATTTCAATCGGTGTATACAAGTGCAGACTAATCTCTAGCATTTGCAAACTTAGTAAACATTAAAGTCCACTATCCAAGATTACCCATGACATGTGTTTATCATTTTTTTGAGCTATATGGTTCTATGTAGCATGCACACATCCATGATGTTAGGTACTAGGTTTGACACCATAAGTTCTTTTGAAGACTTACACACTCTATGTCCTATTCATAGAACACACCTATGAAAATAGAGCATGCTTGACAAAAGGTCTTGATGAGTTTTGAAAAGGCCCATCAATGTAAATTATGTGATCATAGCTATCCTTCAAGTTCAAAAAATTTCAAACTCACCTACTCTTGTGGGAATGGTTGTTAGGAAGCAATCAAAGAAGAGGAGGAGAATCTTCATCGAGAACTTATTTGTGTATGTATGGCACAAATTTTGCATAATTCCATATAATGTGTAGGTGCATGATGGGTCAATGGATCAAGCTTTCATGTTTGAATCTTCAATGTGAAATTTTAGCCAAGGTTTTGAATTCATGTTCCAAACACAAGATGGCATGTCAAAGTCTTGTTGGTTTATTATCTTAACACAACTACAACCAATTCCCCCTTTGCTTAAATAATATGTTTGGGTGGGTATGTAACATAAGTTTGTTTTTGCTTTGTGGGTTGAGCTTTTTAGTCTCCTTTTGCCCCAACTGCTTAAAGGTTAAGCTATGCAGGCAAAAAAACGAAAACGTTGGTTGCCATATTATGCTGCTAAGCGCATTCAACGCTATTGGAGACGATATCTCGAACACAAGCATGCAAATGATGAGCCTAAGAAAGGGGTAAGACATCCAAACTTTTGCTATTGAAGAAAACTTGATGCCACCATATCAATTTGATCACAGAAAGAAGTTCAGAACATCCATGAATTTTTGTCATTGTTCTTCAAAATTGTTTTTAATTAGTTGGTGATTATAAGAAACATTAAGTAGATTTCACCAATGTGAGGTATTTCTTTATTCAATCTAATAATAAAACAGGGCAAAGGCAAGAAAGGAGGAAAAAAAGGTGGCAAAAAAGGTGACAAAGGCAAGAAGAAAGGTGGGAAGAAGAAAAAATAGAACATTGGAATTACTACTATTGTGGTTAGTCACATTATATGCTTTGGCTTCAATACATCTTTGGAACATTCAAACATCCAATTGGTGATGGAATGTCAAAAACAAAGGTTGGTGGCCATGAATCTTGACCTTTGTAGCCTATCATAAAATGGACTGTGGTGGATTATGTGTTTCATTGGCATAGATACAACAAGAGAAAAAAAAATAAAAATAAAACAAGAACTTTTTTTTGTCAATAGTATTGACTTGCTAGAGAGATGAGACAACCAACATATTAAGGCATGGTTCTTAACATAAGGAAACAATTCGTTGAAATGCTTCAAGACTTCATGTCAATGATGACTACTACCCTCAAGAAGATGTGGAACAACCTGCATGTGAAAGACTATTTGGAGGTTTTGTCTTCACCCTTTTTGTGAGAATCAAAACACTCAATTCATGGATGAGGTGGAAGATCTTACTAATTGTTGCAATCATGAAATTACATGACATGTTTTGTTTCATCAACATAGATGTTTGAATATCACATGAAAACATAATGTCACATCCATTAATAGTTGTACTTGGAGACATTCTTTTATTGGATAATAGTGTTGTGAACTTTGAATTGTTCTCAAATATGTGTCTAGGATTCTTTAGGATCCCTTGATGGGATTGTCAAGAGACCTTGGGATATTATGGAGAAAGTAAAAATGGACTTAGACTTTCCACCCTTTATGGATGGGTCAAAGACATCATTCTAAGGCATTAACCACAATAATAAAAAAGATGAAATGGAAGACCATGATCATAGTAGGTAACCAACGATAGGAAAGGTTCCAATGTTGATAATTCTTGGGATACATTCACATCTCAATATCCTAATGGAACTATTGATTGAGCAAATCAAAGAGTTATGTAACAATGAAAATTTAACATGAAACATGTATATTTATAGGATACAATGTGAACAAGCATGATCAATGTGAGAATTGCATAATGAAATTAATAGCAGTTCCAACAATATTATTTGGAATAGTGTCATAATTACCACATCCAAATTTGTGATTGAATGTTTGTCTTTCCCAATCAATAAACAATTATATGTAGGAGCTTATAAATGTCACATGTGGGCCAATCACTATGATAGGCCAATTAAAACATGACCATTTTTTCAATACATCAAAATGTGGCATCCATGATTAAATTATGTGAATACACATGGCATAAGTGATGAAAAATGACATAAGTAACTAACCTAGTTGAAATAAACTAATCATGGATGCCATGTTTTGGTGTAATGTTGGTGTAATGACAAAATAATTTGATCCAATATTTAAATGATGATTGGATAAAATCAATATACACAGACTTATATAATTTACAATTTTTCAATGGCCATGTATTGAAACATTGTGATTCATGAAACATTACCAAACTAAAAAAAACTAAAATAAATAAATTGAGAATGCCCATCTATAAAATTTTCTTTTTTTTTATATGGTAGTGGTTTTTCCTTTTTAAAAAAAATTGTTATGCATTTATTGTTACAAATGTGAAAAAACACATTGATTTCATTCAATTTTCTAAATTTTCTAAATGGTCCTAGATTTAATTGATGTGTATTAATATATCACACACCATTAAAAAAATCACCCAAAAATTTCACCCACAACCTTTGTCATAACCCTAGACTTGGGCTCACGACTGAAATAAGGGCATGGAAAGGTGTTGGCCAATAATGCAACTTGAGAGTCACATTCACATTCTTGAGAATGTGGGAGAGTGTGGGGGAATGAGCCCACACACTCCCAAGTGGACCCTCAGTTTGGGAGTTGGAGTCCCAATGGATTCCTAAATATTCAAATAGTAGTTTGAAGGGTCAAAATCCATTGGATTGAGGACTTCCTTACATTGGAAAACTCCTAAAATATAGATGTTTAAGTAGTTGAATACGCAAAACATTAGCAAGTACGACAACCATGAGTGGATTCACATTCATCATTGTTGTAGCAGTTGTTAGTTGTTGAGTTGACAAAATTCTTATATTAAAAATATTAGGATTCAGATTTGTTCCAAATAGTTCTCTCCTTAGTGGTAGGTCATTACTTCCACTGTCATTCAAAATTGTCACTGATTTTCTGTTAGCTTGTTGTTTTAGTATTTGAGGCCACCTCTCTTTTGTCACTTAGTTGATTGTTCCAAATGCATTGACAATATTCTTTGATGTATTCAATAACAACGTATTTAATTCTTTAGTTGGTTCTTGATATTCATGATCAACATTCAGTCAGCCCATTTGCGTAAATAATCAAGTTCCATCACTTGTTGATCCATTTATTTCCTCAACATCAATTTGAACAACAATAAATATCACTTCCTCTTTTATAGGTTGAAGCACTTCATATGCTATTAGTGAACTAAAGATTGCATCAAGACCTTTCCATCTATTCTATGCAATAGATTTTTAGGCCACAATAACAACCTCTCTAGTTTCCTTTCGATTTTCTCTTCTCCAATCTCTCAATCTATTGTTCTCTTCTCTTTCTCTATCTCTATCCAACATAGGCTCCAAACAAAAATTCACGTTTTTTTTTATAACCATTTTTAATGCCAATCCCAAATTTTAATTCCCATACAATTTTAGAATCATGACTATAGACCAAAATTCTTCTAATTCAATTATTTTAAAGATGTATTCCTCGCTCCTTCTTGGTCTCATGACATATTCAAAACATTTAAACCTAGGTGCCCATAACATATCACTTGGCATACATTTTTTTATTGATGCATTAATTTTGGGTCTAGTAAGTTTTCCTCTATCAAGGAATTGAATCAAATGATGCATTGCAAAAAGTTTCTTTATAGGAATAAATGTGATTATACATACAATTACTAGTAACCATCTTCTACATTTTGTCAATTCTATAGCATCAATAATTAGTGATCTATGTTGTATGCACCACACCTCAATACTACCATGTGTTTTTTTCATAATCAATTTTTGTATGTTTTCTAGTAATGTTTTAAATTTCTCTTTACAATTACCCCATTCATCTAATTATGGTGTATTCCTTGGTGTATATAAATATTTTTGAAAATTCCACCCATAACTACAATTTATTCTTCATCTTTGTTTAACTTCCTTTACATTTATAATTTCATTCATCCATTCATCTTCTCTTTCAACAAGAGTCATAATCTACCATTTTTCATAGTGTCCTTCATACACATTATTATAATAATCCAAAAGTATCACTGATTTTGCCATGTCTTGTTCATAATAAGTGAATAAATTTGGAAAAACTAATACTTGTTTAGCCCCAAAACAATCATTTTATTCATTTTACTATGTTTTCTTTCAATTCTATGAGCACCCATTAAATATGTGTATCCACATGGTAATACCCTATAAAGAACATGTATCAAACAAAATCCCAAATCAATTTCATCAATTTCCACTTTCCCTTTTTTCAATTTCCATCATCTTAATTATAATGTGGAAAGATTTCACATGAATTTGGAGAAATTACACCCCAAATCCCCCAATTTCTCCAACATTGAATTGAATTATCCTTAGCATGGTCGCCAAATGTTAGTGATATAATTTTGTAGGTGTTAAAGATGATTTTCCATGAATAAATAAATTAGTTATATATCACTATTGGGTCCTTGTCCTACTCCATTAAAATGAGTACCATGTAAACATACTAATTATGACAACATTCAATCATTTATAAGTCTAGATATTCATTCAATTAAATTCACATACAATGCTAAAAACACAAATGATGGAAGAACTAACATCTTTTATATTTCCATAAACCATGAAGCTCTACAATGTTTTTCTCCCTTCCTTCCTCTCATAACTCCTTTGCTTAATGCCCTCTCTTAAAAGGTCCACATAAATATTTAGACAATCACTTTCAACACACCTTGCAAGTCAGTCGAATTGTATTTTGATACTCCCCACAAACCAATTATAATTGCCTAATTGTTTGGCAAATCGACTTGCCATAAATCGAATACATTGTGCTGTCATAATGATATGATGCCATACTGATTTGCCTATATTGTCATATTGATTTACCTACTTTGTCACATTGTTTTGCCTATTATGTCATTTCAACTTGTCTATGTTTATCAACTTGCCTATATGTTTATTGCTCTATTTCCGTTTCCCAACAAGATGCAAGAGGATGCTCATGATAGGAAAAAGGTTACAACCACCTGTAATACCATTCATTGTGTGAGTCCCATGGTTCCAAGAACAAACAAGTGACCCTATAGGGTACAAGGTGCCCTTTGTAACAAGAGAAGAACAATATGTTATGCAATTAGTAGATGCTTAGTTGATGCATCAATAACAACATGCTCATTCCAAAATGGAAGCAATCATGATGATGGACTCACATTAAAAAAGTGGGCATGTTCCAAGAGTTACACTTCAACAATTTGAATTGCCACGGTAGGAAAACTTAAACAAGTCATGGTTATGAACTCAAGCAAATCAAGCCACACAACTAGTAGGTATAATACCTATTGGTTGGGAAACAATCCTAGAAGAAGAAACAACTAATAGATGACATGAATTATTAACTCTTATTCAATTGTTTGGAACTTTGGATTATTTTCAACAAACATAACTTGTTTGATGGTATGCAATGTTCAAATGATGAGGAGATGGAAGAACATGATATGGTGACATGTGTCCCATAAATGTCAATTTGAATAGATAGGCATACCCAACAATACAACCAATGTTGCATATGTCATAACCACAAGTTGGACTAAAATATTTTGGTAATTCAACAAGTAGAATTGCATGTGATTGGGTTAACCATGGTTAAGGTAACATTGACAACATCTAGAATTCATTAAAGTGACCCAAGGATCATGCATTAAATTCCAAGATGGTAGTTATAATTGCATTCCCATTGAGTTTTAAACCAAACATTGCTCCAAGGTTTGCCATGGTGTTTAACCTAGCTATTTACCTTATGCAAGTAGGAAGGACATTTGATATGAACATGTCCATTCATCCAAGATGATGTGCAATAAATGATTACAAACATCCTAATTGATTAATTCACTAATCAAACATTTACAATGGAATGACAATAGGTGGAGACATGTGTGTATTGTAGTTGAAGTGAATGGCACCAAATGTGTATTCCAAAATTGTGGTGAATGGAATAGAACCATACATACCCATTCACAATGAACTTTTTGTGTATGTAATACCTATATCAACACTTATAGTGGCTCACAAGCTACTAGTTTTGTCAAAACCTATCATAATTAAACTAATGATTCCTTATATGAAAATTGTTCCAACCCAACCATATCCCAATTCATATATAATGAACATATGTATATATTATATACATATGTTGCCTATATAAGGATATATATATATGCCATAAAAATGTACATATGGTAGTGGTGAATGGTGAAAAAACTTTCTCTAACAATTTAACCTAGAAAAAATAAATTTTAATTTTTTTTTTCTTACAACATGTATTTTTGTCACAACATGCCATGAAAAAAATAATCTATGACTCCATGAGTCAAAAAAAAGTATTATGACATGGCATTTTAGTTCATGTCATATTAACTTGGGGCCTCATAATATCCCTTTCAAAAAAAATTAATTGTAAATTACTTAGTGCAATGTGACTATCCAAAATGACTAAAAGTAATGTCACTAAAAATGTCAAGATCAAGTAGTCACTTTTTAATAAAACCATACAAGTTGCATTTTTGTTGAATTTCACCAAAAACCTAGGGAATTTGGGTAGTTGCAAAAATAATGATTCCTTTTTCTGTAATTACATATCTCAAGAAACAATTAATATCCATTCTCCATATATATCATCTTCCTTGCATTTTACCTACAAGAGCAATGCATCATGAGTGTGGATAACTTTGTAAATAGACTTTGTCAAAAAGAAACAATAGAATGAAAAAAGAGCGAGAATGAAAGGAAAGAACACATCTTATAAAAATTGTGTATGCATAGCCATTACATATACATGAACTCCAAGATGCAATCCTCCAATGCCATAAAGTTTCTTTTCACCAAAAGATGAAAAAGAAACAAAATCTAATGACATCATTGAATGATATTTTAATGTAACAACCCATAACTAGTAAGAGGCATAAAATGTACTAAGGGAGTTGCATCAACAACCTAGAAGAGCTCATAGACAACTAAAGATAATAATATTTTTTTTTTCTAATAAGGAAAAGTAATAAACACTTGAGGAATAACTTGTGTAACAAGAACAAGCTAAAGAACTTATAGTGGTAGAACAACCTCAAGAGCAACATGCAAGAGTAACACAAGTTTCATAAAGGCAAAGCAAATAGGTAACCCAACCAACTTGTAGATTTTGGTGTTGAACCTTCCAAAGAAACCAAGTAAGAAGATGGCCAAGATTAATGTGTTGCCAAAGGAGGAGGATCATTACTAGTTTGCACCAACACCATAGAAATATATTAAAAAGTTGGAGCGCATACATGTGTGGATAGATATGAGTAGCAAGGAGAGAAAATGGGCAAATTATTGCCAATATGTGCAACATTAGGTTTCCATACACCTAAAAAAATGCAAATTAGAGGAGACATAAATCTACACATGAAAGTTGCAAGTATGTTCCATTAGATGGCAAAGTATAGTTAGCAAGTGAATATAGTTTTGCTAGAATTGTTTCAACTAAAGTTGGTAAACAAACATGTGGGTGAAATGACACTATAATGTACCAAAAATGGCAACCTTAAAGTCCATTTTGGGAATTTTTTTAGTATACTTTAAACATTAAAACATTGACAAAAAATAAAAATCTCAAAATGATGTCAAAGTTGATTTTTTTTCCATGTCTAAGTTAATAGTGCCCTACTTTGAACCTTTTTGAACACCTTTATTATATATTGATCATGAAAAACATCCTTTTGAATACATGATGGACTTTTATTATAATGCCTAATAAAAAATCATAAAATGCATCATTACTTCAAATTTTCCAAATTTTTTAATCATAAGTGTCATAACCCTTGAAAATATAGCATGTCCCAAAATTGTGGAAACAATCTTCAATTCCATTATAAGCAATAGGTCCATAACATGTTTTTTTAATGGATTGTGACCTAAGATTTGCCTAGATCACAAAGTCCATCTTTCATTGAATATCAATGTTTTTGGTGTAATTATTTTCAAGTTAGAAAGAGAAATAAATTAGTTTCACTTATTTGAATCCATTTTGTTGGAAGTTTCAACTTGCATATGGGTTAAGGGTGAAAGCTTGGTAAAGTATATCAAAGAAGTAGTCAAAAAATGGTCCACTTTTTGAAAATTGACATAAGTAAAAGAAAGTAAATTGAAAATAATTTAAGATAACATAATAAAAACATGTTGCTTTTCTTAAATTTATAGTGAGGTTATTACAAAATTTGAGAAACTTTAGCACAATAAAAATAGATAACATGTTTGAAAATGAATAGTCAAATTGAATTTAAACATACTTTTCCATTAGAAGTTTGATGTATTCTATTGTAATATAAAAACTTACAAATACATTTAAAAGCTACGTCATGTTGAAAATGGAAAATAATTCAATAGTTCATATACTTTCACATACTTGTAAAAGTTTGAACAACCTAAAAAGTAAGGAAAAAAAAATTATTATTAAAAATCTACTTGAATGCATATTAAATATGTGATTAATCAATGTCATTGTGATAAAATTATAGATTATCTTCTTGTTGATCATTAAATAAATAAACATTCAATACATTAAAATTTGTTTATGGCTACTTGTTTTTTTTGTGACAAGGAGCAAAACATTTCTACTTTACCTTATCAACACCCTTAAATTATAAAATATTATTCTTTCAACCCAAATTTATTTGTCGTTGGGGCATTTTAGAAATCCATTGTAGTCTACTTTTGCGCAAGTGGAAGATGAAAAAAAAATGCATGCTTCATTACAATAAACATAAGGAGACATGTAAAAATTGTAATGCATGACACTATGCCAAATCTTGTATGTTCTAACTGATGACCTTGCAACTGCCTTGTGATTGTTGTTGTTTACAACTAATTTTACACTTGAAATTGTAATAATCCTATATGGCACCCTAGTTGTAAGTGCTCGTAGTCACAATTTTGAATGGAACCAACTTTGCAATTGCAATTCACAACTTATAAGGAGGATTGGATGAGAGGAGGATGAAGAGTGAGTTTCATAAGCTATGTCCACTAGCATCCAAAATGGATGATAACTTAGTTCCTTTTGTGATTTGTACTTTGAATTTGTAACTATACAAGCTTATAACTAGACTAGCTAATACATAACTAATTTAGATTTATGTTGCAACTATAGATCCAAAATACAAAGCAAGTAAGGTTGTGACAAATCCAAGTTTCAAGTCCAAGTTTCAACCACTAACTTATTACAAGTATAGATTCAAGTTTCAAAAGCTAGTAAGATTATGAGATTTATACAAGTTTTCATATCATGGCACATTGCAATTGTAAATCCAATTTCAAATCCAAATTAATCTAAGTTATAAAACATGTTGTTTTGAAAAAATGAAAAAAAATCAAGAATTGGAAACAAGCATATGACAAAGTGATTCACCAAAAAACAAATTCATATCCCAACGTGATTAATTGGAAAATAGTTGTCAAACAACATTAAGCCATGTGTTAAGTAAAACATAACCTATGATATAGCTGTATTAACCATCCTTAAACTATTTCATACATAAGGCTTCAGTAACCAATAATGTTTATTTTCTAGGTAGTTCAATTGGGTGAAAGCATGAAAAAAGGAGCCAATCATGTCAAGGTTAAAGTCCTTTCCAAGGACTGTATTTTCCACATGGGAATTTTTTATTGGTTTATATTACCTTTTTCACATAGTTTTTCAAATTGAATATCAAATTTGAGGCCAAATATGACATATAACATGACAAAAATTATTATTTTTTGCATTAAACCTTACATTAAATTCAAATTTATAACTTTCCATTTAACCATGACTACAAATTCAAAATTGCAATAATGCTTATGGATGTTTGAGTATCAAATCGAAAAGGGTATATGTATTTTAATTTCTTGAATGTTTTGAACATGTGGATCCTTTCTTGTGGAATATAATAAAGTTCAATTTTTTTTTTAAATGATTTAGTGAACATTTGATAAGGAAAAAAAGGACTTTTGAAACAAAAAAACCACTTGTCCACATATTTTTCCTAAGTGTTTTAAACATATAAAAGGACTCTTGAAACATGGTGAATTTTCACAAAAAATTTGTAGTTGCATTGCAACTTTGAAAGTATAAGAATATACTTATGTTTTGGTACATAATGCTCCCATGGTGATTTTTTTCAAAAATTCAAAAAATAGTTTTTAAAAACTATGCACACATTTTGTGGCTCCTTATTTCATGCTTTCACCCAATTGCACCCACTAATGGCCCAATCTTATACACATCAACAAACTCTAGTGAAGCTTCAAGACTATACAAATTGCCATAAGCATGAATAATCATCACATGTGCTAGTCACAACCCACCAATTTCAGGGTTAATTTGTGAAGGGCCACTTTCCACCACAATGTTTTGGTCTAATCCCAAAAACATGCTTGTTGAACTTGGCTCATCCAATTCATGCAACAAATGTTAGAAATTCACAAGTATAAATCTAGCTTCATATCATTTATAGGTTATGTTCTTTCTTTTCTTAATCCCATTTTTCATATTGACAACAAAATAACACAATTTATGAAGAAACTAGACCATAATCTAATAGTAATATTTCTTTCAATGTCCCTACATATTATATCACTTCGAGTATATGTCATTTTCATGCCCTTATTGTTGTTAGAAAATAGACGCAACATTGTAGTCATATGTAATTGACAATTTATTTGATTGTCAACAATTTGAAAGTGGTTACCATATGCCTTCATCTTCTTATATGTTGATGTTGTGAAGGTTGTGGGAATTGAAAATCAAACCAAATTTACATCAATAGGTTCAAGACTTGAAAGTTGATGGTTGTGAATGACATCTTTCACCCATATTACCATATCATCAACCCTACTAAGACTTGTATGTTTGAAATTCCACAATTCAACCACATGTGATGTGGTCTAAAGCCCATACACATTCAAATTTGGTGTTCCTAGCCTTGACTTGTGCCTTCTCATCCTTGTATTTCTTGGAACAACCATACCACATTATATATTACTAATGAGTGACCTACTAAAACTAAATTCACAAAGGCAAAAATATTAATAATAAATCTACCTACATACGTACCTATCTATCTACCTATTTATTTAAGAGGATACAACTGACCTACTTATTTACTTGCAACCTACTTACCTTTCCTTAACTACCTACAATATTGTCTAATAACATCAAAACAAACCTATTTATTATAATGAAATATCTCAACTAGTAATGAATTATTTCAAATAGTGATGAAACATGATGATTGCATAGTGACCCCATAATGACATGTAACTTTAACGAAGGTGAAACGACTAATGTGGGGTGAATTTATTTCACTTTTAAGGTCTCACATAAATTTAAACTAATGAACTACACCCCATTTTTATATTGATGTAACCTCCTACCTAACCCATGTTTACAACCTAGGCAACCTAAGTTAAATAGTTTAGGCTAGGCCACCTAGGTTGCTTAATCCACCTAGGCTAGGTAGCTAATCCTAAGCCATTTCAACTAGTGGCCTAAACTACTTAGCCTAAATAACATAGGTTAACCTAGTTAGTTTAGTTAGCTCAAGCTTTGACATGTAATCATATATGTCATGTTTTGGTGCAATGAATTGACCTAAATATTTACATACTTATTAACCTTTAAAATCCAATAAAAAGTTGACAAGTGGATATTACACCCAATTCATTTGATTTGGTAATGTGTGACTCGTACTTGAACATGTGTGAACAATTTTTTGACACATATCACTTTCACATGAAAGTGTCTTTTAGAACACTTAGTCACGTTAAAAGATTAGGTTGACATGGAAACCACATCAATTTACATTTTACATGTCACGTGCCATGGAAATTAATGACGTAGGAATTTCAATATTATCATAGAATAAGAAAAGATTAGTTGATAATACAACTAACCTTTGCAACTAGATGTGATGTTTTTGTCCTTCACAATTAGGTGGGTAAAACATGGGTTTACTAATTCATAAATTGTCAATTAAATGTGTTAGTTGTAACTAATATTTAATCATCAATGGAAGTTGCAAAACCCAAAATGTGTTGTAGTGAATGATAGAGGGAGGATAAATGAATCATGCAAGGTGAAAAACATTTGAGATGACATTTTAAGGTTGTTGCAAGTTGTGTTCTTGATAGTTTTGCTATTCATGCTAAGTAACAATTTATCCCATTAACATGCACTACAACAAAATGTGTCCTTGTACATCAAGTGATTTCATTGGATTTTGAGTGAATTCATTGGTTGTAGTGAATAGGGATTAGTGAAGAAGCAGTGAATTCACTAATTTAGTGAACAAGGACTAATGAAGTACCCACATTTTGTAGTAGTGATGGTGGAATTTTGTGCTTGAATGGATGGAAAGTTTGATTAAATTTTCATAATGGACTTTTTGTTAAAGGTTTTGAAGATGTAGTAGATATTTGAAATAGGAAAGGTTTTGACTAAAACTCTTGTACATGAAGAAATCCTAGAAGGTTTGCCCAATGGGCATAAAACAACTTCAATGGGAGAGGCTTGTGAAGCACTAAATTTTTTTGGGAAAATGCTATTCAAAATAAAACACATGTTTGATGTTTGATGGAGCCTAAAGAAGCTTTCCAAGTGTGGACAAAGTGGCAGGGCCTTTGCAAAGGTTTAATAGGTAAGTTGTTTCCAAGTTTTGAATTTTGGCGTGTTCATTAATCATGGTTTGATTAACTGGTATGGGGTTTGTGATTTGATGTGCCATGTAGAGGAAATCAAGGGCCATGAATCAATCACTTACTAAAATTATAGCAAGGAATATGAATATGAACAAACCCATGTTCAAATATTGAACATTTGCCCAACCCTTGGAAACCAAACTTTTGGTTAGTTGAGGTCATTGATTTACATTAATTTTATTTTCCACCTTTATTGCATGTACATTCAAATGAAGGTAGGAATCTACCATCTATTGCCACATGCTTTAGGTTTCGAGGAACATATTTTTTGAAGTGTACCAAAAATTTGCCACATTGTCACATTTTTGTATTCATTATATACATATAACATTAGTCCTTTATCACCATCAACACGGACATAAAGTGAATGATATTGATGTTTTTAAATTGAAGGTTCCCAATTTTCAAAGCTACATTTCTTATGACATTTGTCTTTCTTGTAAAATCTTGTTGATGGTAACGTTTCACGCTAAAGGAAAGTTTGTTATCATACATTTTAGTTGACAACTTGGGAATTATGCATTTTATTGAAAAAAAATTGTTTGCAATGTTTGGGTTTTTTCCTAGTTCCATTCACATCTTCATGGATGTTGCTTGTGATGATAACAACAAAATCACAAATGAGATTTACTGGGTTTTGGTCTTTAGAAGTCAAGGATTGCATTGGTTGGTCACTATGAGTAAGTATAGAATTGTAGAAGACCAATTGTTCAAAAAATCACACAATACCATTAAGACATTAGGGATTGTATCATTTGTTGCAAACATAACACTTCATTTTATTGATGTTAACAAATAACCCAATGAGGATGCATGCAATTTCGCATTGCCAAAATCAACATCCATCGAATTAGGTGATTTGTTTGATGAGGATGAGACATTTTTTCCTTCTTTGAAAATGAATTTTCTAGGTCTTGGTGTGCTATTGGTTTTTTGTGCTTTTGTTTCCCCATGTTTGTTGAAAACTTTAGCAACATTGATGGTCCCTAAAACATTTGGTGTATTTAGTGTTGTGAACTCCTTCAATGTAATGTCGTTCATTTTTAATGCATCAAATAAGTTGAAAACTTCGAATTATGACACACATGATGTCCCTTATTTTTTAATGAAATTCAATAATGATGTTCTATTTGAGTTCCCATCCTTGTGTCCTCCAAGGCATTTGGGTCAAATGTAGGGAATGGATAGGAGGTACAATGGCCACACTTGGTGCAAGGTGAAAATGACCAACATTAAGAACCATTTTGGATTGGGCTTTTGAAATATTAAATGTTTGGGCCACCTACATTATGTAAATGACACTGGTAATGAGTTTTTTTGCTCTAGTGTTCACAATGAAGTTGCTTGGGGTGATAACTCGACTCAACTTCCCATTTTGGGCCATTACACTTTGGGTCCTCCTACCTTCACAATTGGTTGGAAATTTTGTGGTGTTATGCCCCTATGTGTGTAGACCTATAAATGTTACATTTACTATGTTGTCCACAAGTTTGACACCTTTTGACATTCATGATCATCTTGTCCAAAACATGTGTAGGGAGGCTATGGAAGAATTGGTGGTTTTGGTTAAAAGGGAGGTTTTTTGCACACTTGGTGGAATTTTTTTTTGTAGTTGTTTTGTTTGCAAGTAAGTCATTATTATCCCAACAGCTATTCAATGAGGACATTGATGGAGCTTCTAAAGGGCAAAAACATAATGAAATGATGAGCAAGTTCATGCCCTTGTGCTTTCCTAACATTTGCAACCTCATAGCATCATTCAAACCCCATCCCCCAAATAGAGGTTACATTTGGAAATTCAATGTGTGGATGGTGTTTGATCATGTCAGTTGTGTAAAAGAATGGACCACCATGGTGTGTCACATTTACAACCCAATTTATTATAAAATCATGACCAATGCTATCTATGGCATGTAATCAAAATCCAAGGAAGCCCAATGTGTCTTGTGGACGAAATTTAACAAGGTGATGCTCAAGTATGGAGTTGTTGAAACTAACCTCAAAAGGTTCATGGCAAATATTGCGCATGTAAATTGGAATGTCATTAGAATTCTTTTTGGGTTTGGAAATCCCATTTATGAGGATGGTTAATGGGGAATAAACTTGCTTCTTTCATTAGATTTGGTAACTTTATAAACATACTAAATAGTTGATTGTATCAGAGTTCCAAGATGGACATAAGGCATTGTGTTTTGAATATAAGAATGTGACATCTTTGGAAGATGCCAATGTTTGATATGTTGCAATTCAATGTTGGTGGTATTCCTTTGGGGCTATTAGTGTAAGTGTGATTCATGAGTTCAATAATTGTTGAACATCTAGCATTTCCATGTGAAACAATGGGGAGGATTCATGCTACATGTAAATCTTCACACCAATATTTTGTCAATTTGAAAGTGCATAACTCACATGTCATGTATTTTTTTAATTTTACAACATCTTTTCAACATGTTTGCAAAAGTTCACAATAAAGGAGTTCATAGACATGTCAACTTGTAATTTGTTGGAGACAACCCATAACATTTTGCTCCAACAATCTAGGAAAAGGGATGTTTGTTTGTACACTACCACTTTTGATGACTATGTGCAAGTTTTCAAGTAGAGTTCATTGTACATGGAGTATTTGAAGGGTGGTCAATTGAAACAAGGTCCAAATAGGAATGAACTTTATTTATGTAAAATTACCCAATTTGGCAACCCATTGCAAATGACAACAATTGTTACAAAATACACATCGAACTCCTCTTATAATCAAAGACATTGCATTTGGAAGGTGAAGAAGTTCTCAAATCACATAAAAGATGCGCAAATCTTCCCTTAGTGTCAAAAGAACATTTGCATAGGCATGAGTGCAATAAATTTTCTCATCAAATCACCACTTTTATTTGTATTGATAGTGGATTAGATGTACATAGTGGTGAGTCCATTGGTAATGCAAGATGTGCCATTATGTTTTCATGCACAATGTTAAGGAAATGTGTGAAAATGCTTGTGATTATGGTGTTTGGTGTATTGAATAGTGTTTTCCCAAGTCCAACTATACATATTTTACATTGCAAAAGAAAAATAGAATTACTACACCTATTAAATCATACCAACAAAAACTAGTGGCATTTTTGTTCCATGTTTTGATGGTTGGTGGTTTAGTTTCAAAGGTGCCATTTGTGAACTTCAATTTTTTTGGTTTTGTCATGAAAACTTTAACTATTGCATGGGAGACATGGACATGAAATATGTAGTTGATAAACTCCATGTGCTTCCAATATGGCTTGTGCAAGAAATGACAAATTTCATTCAACTTAAAATAACAATGCTAGAAGAATTTGGTTTTATTTTTGTGACACTATACCAAAACATGGTTTTCATGATTAGGACAAATTGTGATTAATGTCCAATTGTAATCATGAAGTGATATTTGGACTTGGGTCACTATCAAAATTTCAATTACAACCATTAATAGGACTACATGATTATAATTATGAGTACACAACTAATAGTCATGTTGAACATAGTTGACCTTATTTGACCGACTATAAAACAATTAAACAAACAAGAACATGTAGCTAGGTTTAATCTAAATTGACCTAGGTTTAACCTTGGTTTAGCTTATTCTAATCTCTAGATTTAATTTAGTTTAATTTAAATCTCTAGGCTTAACTTAGGTTTAATTTGTAGGATTAACTTAAATATTAAGTTTAATTATAGGTTTAACTTTTATGTTAGTCTTTAGTTTTAGCTTTTACATATAGCATTTAGGTTGAGAACATGTATTTAGTTAATTTTGGACTTAACTATTAATTTTGAACTTTTCTAACTTAGTCATTAGGATCAAGTTAATTTCTATGGAATTTGAAACAAAACATTGAAAACATCTATTTGTTGGATCATTTAATGAGACAAAACATTATTAATATATGTTGTTCCTTCATATGGTGGCCTTTAAAATCAAAGTTTCTTTCCAAATTTCCAATTTCCAAATGGTAATTTGTTAATTTAGGACTTTTCAAAAGTTTGAAATTAAGTAAATACATGATTTAGATGAATTTTACCTTTGGATGTTTAACCTTTAGGATTAACCTAGGTTTAACCTTTAGAATAAACCTAGTTTAAACTTATAGGTTTAACCTACATTTAACCTAGGTTAAACTAAATTTAATTAATTTAACATGTAAGTAGCCTATTTTATTTTATTTTAACCTTGTTTAGTTCAATTTAACCTAGTTTAGTCTAAGTAGTTTAATTTAGTCCAAATAACTTCATTTAGTCTAACTATGTTCATTTAACCTCATTTACTTTAGTTTAACCTAGTTTTTTTTTTAATAACACAATTTTGCCCTAATTTTGTACAAGTAACCTAATCCAACCAAGTTTAACCTAAATAAAACAAATAACCTTAATTTAGCTTAAATATCCTAAATCTAACCAAGTTAAACCTAAGTAGCCTAGTTTATTCTAATTTAGCTTAGTTTAGCCTAAGTAGGCAATATTTACAAAATTTTGCTAAGTTTTGCTTAAGTAGTTTAATTTTATCAAAATTTTCCAAGTTTAGCCCATTTTAGCCTATTTTAGCCCAAGTAATATAGTTTGAAATAATTTAGCCAATTGTAGCCTACAAGTTAGCATACTTTAGATTCAATAATTCATTTTGCCAAATTTTGTCAAGTTTAAACAAATTAAACTTGATTTAGGGTAAATAATTTAGTTTAACCAATTGTAACTAAATAAAAACTAATTTAACCAAAATGATCTTGTTTTGCCAAATTAGCCAAATTAATCTACTTTAGCCAAGTTTAACAAGGTTTCACCAAGTTTAACCTAAATAACATATTTTATTCAAGTTTAACCAAAGTTTCGCCAATTTTAAACCTAAACAACATACTTTAATCAAGTTTAATTAATTTAAGCCAATTTTAATTTAAATAATTTAATTTAGCTAAGTTTAGTCAAATTTAATAATGATAATCTTTAGATGCAAATAACATTTATTTTTAAATACTATGGTTTTTCTTAAATATAAACATGTTGAATTTTTTGACTTGCACCTTTTGGAGTAAGGTCCATTCAACAATCTTCAATTTATGTAATTTATATTTGATTAGTACTTTGTTTATTTCAACATTGTCCTAGGTATGATGGTCAAAGTTGTCAAGGTACAATAATGGAACAACATCCACCTCATATAAAGTAATTGTTTGAATTGAAAGTAAGTTTAATTTAATAACTAAAATTGTGTGTTTTTCTTCATTCATTATTCCTTGGATAAAATCATATTATAATAATATTTTGAACTTTTAAATCTTGCCATAAGGTCTTTTGGTTACATCTATGGTTTTTAATGCACCATTTCATTCAATTGTGATCAAGTTAATACACTAATCATGGGATAACTTACGATCATGTGGTCATAACTAAACATGTAACATAGAATTTAACTAAAATCTAGCAAAATATATTATAATACATTAAATATTATTACATATTAAATCCCATGAATAAAAAATTTGAGTTTTTTTATCAATCCCATAGGTTAGGTCATTGTATGATTTGTCATCCATAAATTATGGTGAGCTAGTTTTGGTAGAAGTAGCACTACACCAAAATGCGTCTTAGTTCGTTTTAGGTTTCATTAGATTTTGAGTGAATTTGGACATTTTTACCATGGTGAAATTGGACAACCCCCCATTGAATAAGGACAAGTTGCTACATACAATGAATTGATCCACTAATACCTAGCGAAGTAAAGTTACTTTCAAGTGAAATATAAATTTATTAAGCCATTTCACTTGCTAATTAATTAATTAGGAGCATGGAAATCAATCAAATTTAAATTGTTTAATATTTAATGTAATATATAATATTATTGATAATGTCATGATTTTTAGCTTATGAATTATTGACATGTGTCACTACCTATGCTAGGTTCAAAACTCAGCTTTGATACATAGGCCATGTAATCAACCTAAATAGGCACCTATTTTAGGGAACTACATAGAAAAATATTCGGTCAACTTACCATTATCGACCATAAACACACCATTTGTGAAGTTTGATTCCTTGACCTTTAGGATGGAGGCAAACACCCCTACCATCAAACAACCACATTTGTTGTGATAATGTGTTACATTGCATTATATTTAAAAATACTTCATTTTAAAATTATAAAAACATAAAATTAAAAAAATCATATCTTATTAAGATTTTGTCCAAGTGAAATGATTAAAGTTAAATATTTTATTTTTTTCAATAATGTACATAATTACATTTATTTCTTTTTGAAAGTGTAAAATCATTAGAACAATTTTTTTTGAATATCACTATTCAATAATATCTCAATGACCATTCTTTAAAAAAAAAAGATGTTTAATAATGGATAAAATTTTGCTAATCTAATAATATATATTACCTATGTTAGGTTACTTTCAGATATTTTAAAGCTACTTTTTTTTGTTCAAAGTTATTTCACCTTACATTATTTACGGCTATTTATGGCTATTCTAAGTTGTTTTTGGTTATTTTTAGTTATTTCACTATAGGTTACTTTCAATTATTCTAAGTTACTTTTGGTTATTTTATGTTATTTTAGGCTATTTTAGGCTATTTCACCTTAAGTTACTTTTGACTATTGTAAATTATTTTTGACTATTCTAAGCTATTTCATTTTAGGTTATTTTCAACTATGTGAGGTTATTGTTGATTATTGAAGGTTATTTCACCTTATGTTATTATTGGTTATTGTAGGCTATATTACCATAAGCTGTTTGTGGTTATTTTATTAGTGGCTATTAATGATTATTTTATTAATGGTTATTGGTGGATTTTCTATTAGTGGTTATTGATGATTATTTTATTATAAGCTATTATTGGATATTTTAGGTTATATTATCATAGGCTATTGGTAGTTATTTTATTGTAAGTTATTATAAATTATTTCATAGTCTATTATTGGTTATTCTAGGTTATTTTACCTTAGGTCATTATATTTTACTTTAAATTATTTTAAATTGTTATACTTAAGAAAAAAACTTATAATAACATAAAGTGTAATGACCTTGAATAACCTAAAGTTAGTTGAATAATTTAATTTAAAATAATTTAGAGTAAAAAACCTATAATAAATTAGCTAGGATACCTTAAGGTAGAATAATGTATAATAGTTTAAGGTATAATAATTTATAATAATTTAGGGTATAAGTCATAATAACTAACATAACCTAAAATAATATAGGGTATGTCATAAAGTAACATAGGGTATTCAACATAAAAATATACTTATTTATCACAATAAATTATAATAATGAATTATATCAACTAGTAATGAAACATGATGTTTACATAATGATATTATAATGAAATAATTTTAACCATGGTGAAATCATTAAAGTGTAGTGAATTTATTTCACTTTTAAGGTCCCATAATGATTTAAGCTAAAGAATTACACCCTATTTTTGCACTAGTGTAGTCCCAACTTCTTTATTAAATCTTTAATGATTATGTTGATTCTTGAACCTCTATCTAGTAGGACATGTCTTCCACTACATTATTTTCCACATGGATTTGAATCATTACAATATGTGCATCGACTATTATTACATCGATATCCATAATAACCACAATTAGGGCCAACTTGACAAGAAAATCCTTGGGTACTACTAGATCTAATTTAATTTACAAATATGTCCTTAAATCAAGTGTAATTTACAATAGTTACCCAAAAGTTAATGTATATTTACTATCTAGTAATTCTTGCCCAATACCTTGGATTGGTTGAAATATAATAGGTTGAGTTGGCCCCTATCTTTTGTTGTCATCCTTTATAATAGGCGTTTCCTTTTCTTGGGTGGGTAGGTTTGCCCATTTGGTATTCCATTATTGAACTCCATTGAAATATTAGGTGATAATTTTAGCTCATCTTTCTACAATTGTGGGATGGCGAAAATCTTGAACTTAAATTTTTTTTTTTCCTTTGTTTAGTGTAGCGGTCCTTCCCCTTGATAGGTTCCCATTCTTGGAATGCTACATCCTTGGGTGTCTTATTTCTTATGGTTACTACAATAATGTCCATGTTGATTAATTACGGCTTCTTCCTTTTTGGCCTCTTATGGTTGTATTGATGTTGGGGTCTACTCTATTGCCCAAAACTAACATTGCTTGGAATTCCACTTGATTAGGAAAATTTTGAAGATGAAGATCTAATTGTTTGCAAATGGAAAATCCATACCACTAGTTAGTACTATATCCCTAATTAAAATTTTCTTGTCTTTCTTCTAGTTTGATTACATAGAGGTTTGAACATTGACCTCATGGAAATTTACAATATACTTGCCATACTTTTGTAGCTTGTTGTTAGGATTCTCTAGATTGAAGTGGCAACGTTCCTTATTATGGCTACATTTTTTATAGTAAAATTGCATACCTCGTTAGTTTTCTTTGCATTTGTTTTCTTCTTAGAGATATTATGTGCATCCAATATGCTAGCAAGGTACTCATCATTTTCATCCATCTCTTCACAAGTTACCATAACCTCCTTTTGTTCAATTAGGGTATCCTACATCATGCATGTATTGGCAATGTGCAAGTATGGTTCAAATCCTACTATGAATACAATAGTCAAGAATCTATCATTAACCTTATGTTGCAAGCAGTTAGCCAATTTGAATATATGCTTGTAATATTTTTCCACCTTTTTGGTATGCCCTTGATTGATGGTGCATAGTGTTGTGTACACCTAATCATCATTTTGCACCTTTTGGTAGTGCTTTCAAAACGCTTGCTCCAAATATTTTTGGAAGGTATACCAGGGATGACTTTGTAAGTAGTTATCACCCCATTTTGAGACCTTATCATGTAGTGTATAGCTAAACATGTTTATGATGGGCTTCTCTTGCCATTCTCCATTAGCTTGTATAACTTGTTGTGATAATTTGGATTTGACCTAGGTTCATAGTTAGGGTCCTACAATGTTTTCCTAGGTGGATTACTATCCACATGAGCTAGTAGTGTTAAACCTATTGAAGGTGGCACTAATGTAGTAGTCAAATACCATGGAGGATAAAGTAACCTTCTTGAACATTGCCACCTAATCTCATTGGATCTAAAGATCTTTTGGGTATTATATACTAATCATTTCTTCAAGAAGGGTTTAAAGGGTTGTTTGCATCTAGCAGGTGGCTAGGGCTGGTCCACTTCCTTCAACTACCATTGTTGCTTTCCTACTTGTTATATTAGGTTAATATTATGAGTATAGATTGGGTATATTGTTGTGTACCTTGGGCCACAATGAACCCGCACCCACTAGTGCAACATCAAGGATGGATGATGTAAATTACAACCCCTACCTACTATGTTTAACTACCTACTTACCTATTAGTCCCCTATTTTCTTACCTACATGTCTATATGTTAGATGTACTTCTTATAGAGTGGGTTAACATGATGATAATTGGGTTGTAATTCAATTGAGGATCATCCATTAACTGAATCATACAAGCATCTAGTGGATGGTGCATTGGTGGGTGTTGGTTCATTGTGGCTTGTACGTTGTATTGTTGGGGTATTTGGTGTACTTGGTATTGAATTTGCATAACTTTGCAACCTTGCATCTAATGTCACTATTGTGGTTGTTTTTCTTGTTGACAAGTTATTATGTACCTTGGTATTGGAATCATGGTGTGGCCAACAATCGTGATTACAATAGAAGCCCTCATGGAGGTTACTCTTCGTATATTTTATGAAGCATGTGAGATAATCTATGCATCAATTTTTGACTCATATCCATGAGAGTTATTCATTGTAGCTTATGTTTCTTCACCTTTGTTATGCTTTGTTGCAAGGACAATGTTTTACCTTGCTTGTGTTGTGTGTATCTTTAATGACAATGTAGCTAAATCACATAGGGGACGTTGTCTTGGTGGCATTTTTATAAATCATGGTTTTTACATTTTTAATTTATTGAAAATTCAACCATAATAGATATTGAACAATTTTGGACTAAGTAATAACCAATCATTTTTATTTCAAGAACTTGATTGAGTCTATGTTGATTGAGATGATTAAAATAACTAGGTCCAAATTGATTGAGATGGTTGAACTGCTAGTTGGCATGGAAGGACTAATTTTAAAATAACAATAATAATAATAAATGTAATATTATTCAAATTGTTGATGGACCATTGTAGTGTGTTGGAATCAAGACTAGGGTCTTTTTGGGGGGCTTTTTTAATATCAATCTATGGACATGTCCAAAATGTTGTTGCCTTGGAATGGAGACTCCAATGCCCCAAATGTTTTTTTTGGGGGGGCTATTGCCAATCAATTGCTGAACTTGTCACCAATTGCCAAAATTGTGATTCATGTTTGCTAAGCATTGAGCTATTGCATCCATTACTCTCTCTTGCTAAAATTTGAAGGATGAGCATGCAAGGATATTTGATCAGGAAGTTGTAGCTTGCATACCACTAATGAAAACCATTGGATACATGAAATTGGAATTCGGACAAGAACTATGTAGCACATGGTATTTGGAATTTGTATGATTTAATGTGCCAGTATTGAATGTTGTAGAAGGAAGAGTATGTCCATTGAGTAGAACAAAGCAAAAGAACACAACGAATGAATAAGCTTAAAAATTTGTCATGTTTCTCTTCATTTTGGTCATAGTCCAAGTGGAAATATTTAGAGGAATACAATGTTTTATACACTCACAATGTCATGTGCATGTAGTTATGGTAGAGTCTTAAGGCTTTCTAATAAGGTAATATACATGCTTATATATGACTCTTCCACTTGGCAAATGCATTGAACAAATGAAATATAAGTTAAGAAGACTTGATTTGACATTGAAAACAAAACCAAATCAACTACCAGTAGGGTAGTCTGAAAAGGTTGGAAAATGCCTATGCTTTCACAGGGAGGCCATTTTTTCATCCTCGCTACATTTGAGCTTGCACACCTATTTGAAAAGATTATGCATACATAAAAATTTGCACATTTGGCTTTTGATGTTGTAGAAATCTATTGGCAGCAACTCCTAAAAACATGGTGGGCTGTTTAAGGTAATATTTGATTATATGCAGTTCTACCACCATACGTCTAGAAAGACCCGAGAATTGGTGTGGTAGACATTATTTGTACATGACATTTGTACTGCACCAAGAAGTCATAATTGACAAGAATATTATATGCACACACTAGAAAGACTACCTATTATCTAGAACATTTTGGTGTAGCTAAGAACTCTCCAAAGTGAAATATATGATTGGCAAAAGAGTGCCTGCTCATAAGTGTAATACAAATCAACTTCAGTAAGAAAAAACCTTAAAGGTAAGTGTCCAGAGGGAGATTGTATAGTGTACAAATGGTGCAAAAGAGTTTTTGCACCATATGAGGAATGTATGAGTAACTGTTCAGATTCTAAGGTAAACTTGTAAGTACTGAATGCCACCATTGGAGCTGTGCATGACTCTGTAGCTATGAGTGGAATTACTGTTATCTGGAAAGCAGAATTCCATAAAATAGCTTCAACCTAATGTAACTACCATATCAAGGAGGTTTTCATGATCATTTTCTCTTGTGCTTTAGAGAATGAAATAGAATGTATCTAAAAAGGATGCATTATAACATGTGACATATGGTAAGCATCAAGGCTCCGCACGGTGATGGGGATAGTGCCATTGTTGAAGAGATAGAGGTTTGCAAGGTTGTCAACAGCCACCTTTGGATACACCCTTGAGGTGATTGTGGTTTGTCCACCTTGCACAAAGCTTTCCACTATTGATCGGTCAACCTGAAAACATCAAAAACAGGTTCCTGTTAGCTTTGAACAGAAAACAGAGAAATTATTCCAGATTCAAACAAGATGCACTCTTTTTTACATACGCAGAAGGACTTTGAAAACATAGAGATGCCCATGGCTGCAAATAGTGTTCAACATAGTATGTAATAAAATACTCTTGTAATGTAATCCCAACAGAAACAAGAAGAGCCATTTCAAGTAGTTTCATCAGCAAATCAAACAAATGGTTTGAAAACAGACTGGGAGTACACATTTCATTATGAGAATGAGGGAGGAGAATCTCACAAGTACACGAAGTAACAGAGAATCTTCTGTTGGCGAAACTGTCACCTTGCTGCCATACACTGTTTTGTCAATGCCAGGTAGCAAAGATGATCTGCATGGCAGAAATGCCCACAGTCAGTTCTCTTCTCCTCCATTTTCTGACAGTGCTGAAATAAAATGCCTTCCAATTGTCCAAGAAGGCAGTGAATTCAAAGCATAGGGAAGACCCACAAACAGTTTAAGCATTTTTACACAGGCAGTGGAGAAAGGACTTCAATAGTGGCAAGGAGAAAACTGCTGGTACTGTGAGGATGTCTAGTGCCAAAAAATGGTAATGGTTCCCTTTAGGAAAGATTCATTTTCAAGTAGTGTTTGTTGGCTCAAACAATCTGAACATGGGCTGATCTTGAGAGAAAAAAACTGAGTTCTTGGGAATTAGACCATACCTGCTTTGGTCGCTGCAAAATGTTGTGGTCCATTGATCACCACTTGTTCGTGAAATGTAGAAAAACAGAGCTGTTTGCTCTTGAAAGTCATTGTCTGTGAAGACAAGCAGTCCAAATGGCCCCAAGATGCCACGATGTGCAGATCCACCCTGACTGCAATCAAAGTGGTTGTTGAAGGCTGCTGTTTCTTGAACAGTCACAGCTGATATGTCTGGGTATTCAAAAACTACCTCCACATCCAACTGCACATGGCCCATTGAATTGGCAACAGAGAATCAATCACCAAACTCTTGAACAAATTGCTGATTCAAGAAATGATTGCACAATCCTTTCAAAACTAATGTACAGTACAAGATCTGTTTTGTGATGCACAGGTTTGACCATTTTGATGCAATGCAAGAACACTCTTCAATCTGCACATTTGAATGGGATGCAAGAAAGCCCTTCTGATCTGGACTTTTGTGCTCTACCTGACCACCTGAAGCATGTTCAACTTCCACAACAGCACCTGCCTCGAGCTTCACATCTGTCTTTGACTGTTTGGCCCCCCTCAATGCATTAACTTCCTCAATGGGCCACTGGATGAGGTTAACACCTGTCCTACTGTCCACAGCAAGGGATCTTGGAATTCCCTGCAGAAAAAATAGCAAACAGAAGATGGATGATGAGAAAGGAAACTCCTCCAGTAGCTGGTATCTATCACCAACCAACCTTTGACCCATTCTTTCAATCCCAGGTGCAGCTGCTCCTTCTCAATGACAATCAGTGGAGGAAGGGAGGGAGGGAAGGCAGGAGGGAACTGTTGGGATCTTACCAGAACAGATGACCAGCCCTTGTCAATGTCCATCTGCATAGTGTCAGATTCATTCACCCACGCCCACATAATATTTCTGTTCTTGACAGGGTCATACATGGATTTGGCAGCATAGTACTTTCCATAGTCTAAGCGGAATCCATGCCCAATATCAAGCTTCTGATCAGTGGGGATAAACTTCCGAGCAACCTCGTCATATGTACCTATGGTATAGTAATCGTGGCCCTCATCATTGACACTTGCTTTGAAGACATATGTGTCAGGAACTTCTCCAGAGGGGGGTATATTACTATAACCCACTTTGAAGAAATCTACACACTCCAACATTCCAATTTCAGGTAATTCATACAGCCGTGACTCTTGTAATGTCCAATTGCGCAGATCTGTGCTTTGGTACTGGAAGGCCACACCTCTAGTCCCTATCTTGCCACCTACTGTGAACATCCAACTGCCGTCCCTCTGCTGCCAGGCAGTTGATGGATCCCTGAAGTCCTCCTCGCTAACATTTGCAGGGTGTGTTGCTATGGGGTTCTGGTGCACTTTGATCCACTTTCTGAGAAGTGGGTCTGAAGGGTCAGCAGGCACTGCCATGTTTTGCATCTGCGTGTAATGTCCATCCATCTTGGATGGTTTTTTTTTTACACCTACAGCAGCACAACAACCCAAAAGAAGAAAAAAAAATCATAATAAATTTATAGCTATGAGCTCAAAGACCAGATGAGAAGAGCGCAATTAAAAAGACACCAGATGCGTGATGAAGAAGATTTTTCGACTACTTTTGCACTAAGCTGCTCAAGAAAAGACGTGTGAGCTTGAAGTACTTACCTGTGTAGAGAATGAAGGGGACACCATCAGGTCCGATGGTAGCTGAGCCTGACCATACTCCATTCTTATCATACCACTGGTCAGGCTCCAAAGCATTCTCCAAGTAGAGCCAGTGAACAAGATCTGTGGAGACAGCATGAGCCCAGGCGATGTCGCCCCAGACTGCTGCAAAAGGGTTGTACTGGTGGAACAAATGGTAGTATCCCTTGTAGTACATGGGAGCTGCAAATAATGCCCACACACTCAAAAGCTGGATTCAAACCCAAGAAATCCAAAGAGAGAGACAATAACATGTGCACCCCAGAGATCTCAAAACCAAAGAAAGATTTCCAGATGATAATTTCTAATACAGTGTCATATTAAAACATTGATCGTCACTGCAAGATTGCAACAACTTTGACGGGAATTGCAGTTCTCTTAGCGAAGGTTTCAAGATGCAACAAAAAGGTTGAAGCAAGAGGGATTGACATCTTACCATTCGGATCTGCAGATCGAAAGCAACAAAAACAGATTGCGTCCAACCAGAAACATGTGATCACATGGCAAACAATCACGTCCCACTTTAAGCATCAGTGTTGAATCCGCAGAGAAACTTCATCTCGCAGCCATCAATCAACAAACTGTCTATAGCATTGACGCCCTCGCGGCCGCAGATCCAAAAACAAAAGTCCAAAGAAATTCTCGCTGGGAGATCGATCCGACGCCATTTTTTTCTTACCGTTCATCCAGTTCTTGGCAGGTTGGTAATGGAACGAAGTCCTATGCGGGTGCGGCAGAGAGGGATCGTCCAAGCGCTTGTGAACAGCTGCTTCGAGCTCATTACAAGACAACAGCGCGGGGGGTGCTACGCGTCCTCTTCTCACCAGGACGTCAATGCGCTCGTACAAGCTCACTGTTCCGTGCAAAGCCACTATCAAACAGCAGAGAGTCACCAAAACCGTGGACGCTATTCTCAGCGATCGTCGGCTTCCGTCGCGAGAAAAAGCAGCCGCCGTGGTCTGATCTGCCGACTCCGCCAAGCGCACGTACTCACCACCATCCGCAGTCACACTGCTGTTTCTGCCAGGAAGTACAGCTGATCCGCTTTCAACGTCCACAATCAATCTCTCTTTGAAGGATCCCATCTTCCTCTTTCTCCAAACACAAAAGAAAGAAAGCCGGCAAAGCTTTCCAATTGGCAAACTCTTGACTATCAAGAATTGTCCTACTACAATGAAGCAATCAACAAATCCTCGCAACAAACAAATCAGAAACAACAACAACAGACGAGACTACGATACTCTCTACCTCTCTCCTGTCTCTCTCCTCAACCAAGGCTCCAAATCACCGACAAGAACGACCAAAAAAGAGAGAAAAAGACGAGGCGTCTAGATCCAGCTGCAAACCAACTAACTAACTAGTCCTCATCCAATCGTTAAAACACAACAGGCCACAAAACAACCAAAAAAAACTCGTCAAAACACAGTAGCAACAAACAACAAAAAAGAAAAAAAAAGAAAAAAACTCGTCAAAAACTTTGTGAAAGAAGTAGACACTACACACATACACACAGAGACAGGGAGCTAATGGGGACACAAGAGAGAAGGAGAGAAGGAGAGGGAGAGACGAAGAAGGGAATGCAACGAGACAATGCGGAGGAAATGGGTGAAAAGGACGCAACAAGAGCAGAGCAGACGCCAAGGAAGAAGGGAGAAGTAGAACTTTATATACAAACTGAAATGCAGCAAACTTTGAGGGGAAAAAAAAACCGCTTCTTATTAATAATATAAAATCATAGGTACACTCTTAGTCTCTTACTCCCCCTTTTTCTCCTTCCATTTAAGCCTAGGCCCCAAATTTAGGACCATAATTTTCATGCCACCAATGAGAAGGCTTAACATGCTACTCAGGACGGTTTTTCTTTTCTTCTTTTTTTTTTTTTTTTGTTGTTGCCAATGTGTGTTCCCATCTAGTTCTCAAGGGGTTCTCTCAAATTTTTCCTCTATAATGTTCCCCAATTTCACCACACTTTTATGTCATATGCTTTGCCCAAAAAATTGTCCTCT
>Ga0209208_10000598_pt1 | contig 47536 bp, 27 predicted proteins | sample S1TSphfallax_3_FD_187694 | JGI IMG/M metagenome (GOLD analysis project Ga0209208, IMG submission 187694) | Host-associated microbial communities from peat moss isolated from Minnesota, USA - S1T2_Fd - Sphagnum fallax MG (SPAdes) (version 2) | ecosystem: Host-associated > Plants > Peat moss >...
GGGCGGGGGGGGGGGGGGGGGGGGGGGGGGGGGGGGCGTGGCGGTGTGAGGCGCACAGGACAGGTTTTTAGGGGGGTAGGCTACGTTCCTTGCTTGGTGCAACAACGAGGCGCGCCTCGTAAAGCTATGGCGCGAGCGAAGGGGGGAAGGAAAGGGGGCTGGGTGGGTGATGGCGTACGCAGCTCTCACTCTACCGAATTAAGGCACCTGGCTCCCTTGCCGTTCACGGCAGCTGCTAGCAGAGCTCATCCACGTGTCCCAACACGATGCAACGACCGCCGCAACGGCCTGTTTGCTGCCGACGGCGCGGGACTCTATCCCCACCCCGCCTCTCTCTGTGTGGCTCATCCTGTCGGTCCAGGGTTGGTCGGTGGATTCTTCTGCTGTAGCCAGATTTGGCTACATACTAGATATAAAAGTAGGAAAAAGAAAAAGAGTCCTTCTTCTTTTTTTGGCTAACTACCGAAATTTATCATAAAAATATGGCGATTAGGAATTTTTTTCCCAAAATTTGGCACCTATGAGTCTTTTTTTTTCCAGGGAAAAATCCTTTGTGTAGGTCGAAATCATATTTTCCAGGTTGGAATTTGGCGAAATTTTGCCCAGAAAAACACAGATTTATGGGTGCCCCCAAAATGTCCTTTCTCCTTTTCTTTTTTTTCTTTTTTTTTTCTTTTTTTTGGGGGGGTGCTACTTAAGAAATCTTTTAAAGTATGCAGAAGAATCAGTTCGGTTTTATTTGTCGGAAAATCTTGCTGATGTGTCATCTTCTGATTCATCCTTGAAATGAAATGAGTGGTATTTTTTCATAAACAACTGACACGATCATCTCGCTCATCTGATTGGCTGAGAGGACGCACGTCAGAACCCAAAATATGCAACCTTCTAGTCATTTCCTACCTACCTACTAAACTCCAGGACCCCATCCTCATGGATGATATCTGAAAACCTTCTTGCTCTTGGATGACGAATAGGAAATTTCAAAATCAAGCCCCGCCCTAGTGGATGATATCTCAAAACAAGGCGCCAACATGGCAACAAACGAATTGATATGACACTTCATCTACCTTCTTCTTGAACATAGATGAAATAATTTACTTTTCATCCATGAAGAGTCCTTTCTATCTGTGTGTGAAGAGGGCTGGTTATGAGACATAGCCGTCAGCTTGATTAATTTGCCTTCTCCCTTCTGGTGCATTCACACTTGATGTTAAATCAATGTTAAATGAAAATCTAGGTGACATCCTAGGTGGCACCCAATGTTAAATGGGGGGATAGCATAATGTTAAGTGAATGTTAATTTAACATAAAATCTTCACGATACGTTAAGTTTTAAGTCTTAAATGACTAGGATAGTGTTAATGGACTCAACACTAGTAGAGTCCCTAACACCAAGTGTGAACGCACCTTAAACAACCTATTTCCTAACAACCCACAAGCCGGTTGTTAGTAGGTAATAGGTAGGTAGGTAGGTAGTAAAAACAGCCCTTCTCTGTGTATAAACAAACCATCTACTGACCTACTAGTTACCTATTTTCCTACTTATCTACCCCTATATGAGACCTATATGAGACCTATTTGTGACAAATTTGGTTACCAAGGTGAAATCAAATATAAACTCAGTTGAGATTGTTCATCCACAACTGAGTAATAATGGAGACATCCAGTGGATGTTGTTGCACTGGTGAGTGCTAGTTAACTGGGGCTGTCCAAAGCAGCTTTTGGGTGGTGATGGTGGTGGGACTTCTTTCCAGTTAGGGTTGAAAATGCCCATGAGGTTCCAGGCCCAGGTTTAGGGTTTAGGGTTTAGGTGAGACAGGTGGTTTCACATCTTTGTTTGTCACCTGGCATTGTTATCCCTACAGGTTTTGAGAACCCAATGTTGCTTCATAGATGTATGGAGCAACATTAGTATTGTCCATAATCCTAAATACCATACTCCCCGACCGAATTTGGCAACAAACTGTTGAATAATTAATTAAATTTTAAATCTTAACTTTGGCACTTGGTTTTTTTTAGTAATTCTAATTTTTTTGGCAGGTAATGATTATAAAACATAATAAACACACTTTTGCTATGTTTAATGGGATATTGTAGACTAAGGTCAGTTTCACATTAACAAAATGAATTAATTTTTTTTTCAAAAAATTAATTCGTTTTTTTTAAATTTAAATTTATTATATTTTCCATGATCTATCATTATATTTTCATATGAATAATGAAATTATTTAGAGTGTAACCTAGCTAATAGTTTTGATATTTGTCATTGATGGATAATAAGAAATAATTTGAGTTTTTGGATGTGTCATTTTTTTGGTGTTGTGTCCATGGATGTGTCCCAAATTTAAATTATTGGTTTTGAGATGTGATTCATTTTTTTTCCATTCATCATTTTGACCTTCAACACACACACACACACCCAAAAAAAAGCTGAAATTTCAATAATTAGATTATGCTAGCCTCTATTGTCATAAAATCAAACTTTGTAATATGGATAAAAAGTCTATGGTTTCAAGCCATTCATCACATAATTTTTCTTATCATTTACATATGTATGTCTACATTATCAAATAATAATTAGGTAGCTCTTCCAAGCCTAGCCACCTCAATCCTCCCCTATCCACCTACATGGAAAAAAACACTTTTACAACTATTTTAAAATATCCTTTCACAATCTAGTTTGGTATTCTTTTTATTTAAAAGGAACTATTGATAGCATTCAAAGACTTTAAAAGCAAGTATATTATTGATTATAGTACAGTCTTATTTTGAACTTTTGAGAAAATCAAGATGGATAGTGTTTTTTTCAAAGTTATTTTGCATGAATATTAAACCAATGTGTCTAAATATTTTAATTGCATTGATGTGTGTAATATGTATTATTGTGTGAGATCAATGCAATAGATATTGATTGGTTACCTTTTCTCCAAGAATGAAAATATATGCATGATAAATGTATCCCAACTTTGGATTGACTCATTCCACTTACATAAGAGGTGATGATTTTCTATCTTGTTTTTTCATTCACTTTTATTGTAAATTTGTAATTCATCATCAATATTTTTTGAATAAATATTTAGGATTGAAGGGATGAAATGAGGAATTGTTGATGTTGAAAATTGTAAAATATTTTTGTCATTTATAAGATGTGCTTTGATTTTGTTTTAAAATCTTCAAATTCAATCTTCTTCTTTTTTAGGGTTCAAAATCAATGAATTGTCATTTATCATGGAATCTAACCCATCAAAAGCCAAGTTGAAATTGAATCAAGTTGTCAAAAGAGGTGGTAGACAAAATATTATGTGTCAAAAGACAAGTGAAACCTTTTGTCAAAAATATATATGTGACTGTGCTATTGTTCCATTACATCAATGTTTGCAATCCAAATCATCCATGGAGAATTTGGTCAAAGTTGGTTTTGTTGTATTTTGCATGTAGTGTGTGCATCAAGGTTTTTTTCTTTAAAAAAACCCAAGATGCCAAAAAGGTTATTATTTGTCCCAATGGTGGGGTCTATTTTGTGAAAAGATCAATTTCATCAAGAAATTTGCAAGTTACTTTTTCAAAATTTAATCATTTGGGTAACCTATTTTTTTCTTGTAAACCATGTTTGTCCACTTGATGGTCACATGTATTTTATTATTTGCAATGTATTGGTTTTTGTTTTTGAATTAATAATGATTTTAAAAATTCCATTATCTTGTCATTAGCAATAGTACCTTGAAGTGATTACAAGTTTTAATGATAGAATATTTCTTAATGTCAAAATCTAAACTCAATTCAATAACTAAATTTGAATCTCCTTTAGGGGAATTGAATCCCAACCTAAAAAGGTCTTGGCCAATGTAATAGAAGAGTCTTACGCCCACATAACACCCTTGCAAACAAATTTCAATTCAAAACACCCACAACTTGGAATGCAATCTACCATGCATCATGTCACCCACAATGCACATTCACATAACAATTTTTTTTTGAAAATTGCAACATCCACTTTTAAAGAACAAAAAAATACATTAAAATACAATTTAGCATTCATAAAAGAATAGGCATAAAACAACAACTACAAAAAGAAATTGGGAATTAGCTTGGTATTTAATGTAGAGCTTTGGCTTTGTGATGAGGAAAATCAATAAAGGTGTAAAAGTTATGGGTGAACATACAAACACACAAGTCCATATGTGTGGTTAGTCAATTATGTAGTTTATTTTTTATGGAAAATAAGTTGTTAAAAGTTCTTTCAACTTCCATTAATCCCAACACTTGCACCATGGTTATTTCAGCAACCTTAAGATATTCACTAAACTTGTGGGCCAAAATGATTTGATCTAATCTTTAGCCACATTTGAATAAATGGGTTCACATCTTTTGTTTCCCATTATGACTCATGTTGAATTTGAAAAAAGATGCTTGCAACTTGAGTCGCCTTGAATCTAAATGTGGTGGAACCACAACACCCCCTTTTATATTTTTTGCAACACAAAATATTGCTTTGATTAAAATTAGATGGGGAAAGAAAAACTTGATAGTAGTATTTTCACATGCCACATATTATAGGTATATCATGCTAAGGGTTGACATAAATTTTACATCAAAAAATTTACAAGTCAATATAAGGTGAAAGCAACATCTAAACATGCATCCTTCACATTTTGACCATGGTTTCCTAATCTATATTATGCATAGGAACAAAGGAATTTTAGGGCTTCCAAGGTGATAGAAAATATAACTTTTGCCACCTACCTACAATGCCAAATATGGCTACCACTCACATTCTGGATTTGAAACCCAAGTAAAGGGCAATTGTGCATTATGATGATCATAAAGGGTAGTGAAATTAATGTATATACATACTTTCAATCCACACTACCAAATCCATCTTACTCAAAACAAGAACTAATAGGTTGGTTCAATGTGTTGGCATACAATGTGCATTAAGTAAGGGAATATTTTCTCCTTTACTTGTGTGATCATCCTACTATGATGGCTCTAAAACACTACATCTCCATCACATTCAAGGAAAATCAACTTGGATGCCATGTCCTCATTGGTAAGGCCTCCATAGCTATCCATGGCCTCCAAACTCATAATAATAATATTGTTTGAAGTTGCATTCACTCAACTCTTTCAAAAGTGAGCAAAACTAAAATGAACCTTCAATTTTTCATTGCATAAACATGAATACTAATCCACTATTGGTTACTAATGGTGTTCACCTCATCTACATTATGCATGGCCTCAATAATCTCGCAACCACTTATGTTTAATCAACGCTTAAACATATTATTCTTGACTTTAAACAACATTAACAACTCCTTCAATGATTCATACCCCGAAATTGGCCTTCCATGCATAAGGATATGCAAAATAGTAGGAAATTAGGTCAATTTTTTATTTTCCCCCATATGAACCTAAATTGCATTGAGTTTAAATTCAATTTTGCATTCCTTCCATCATAATTTTTTTTCATTTTAGCATTGCATAACATGTTTGTTGTAAAAATGCTCCCCAACCACTAGTTTAGAAAGTGCCAAAATTGTTTTCTTTTGGCAAAAAACATGCTTATAAGGTGTGTCAAATTTTAAGACTAACATTTTTCCTTTCCCATTGATGTGACTAAGAATTTTACATCACATTTGACACTCTAAGCCATCATTCCCCACAATTGATTCTACCCATGGAAATTGAGCAACATGTGTGTCTTGAAATCTTTCATTTTGTTAAATGATTTTTTTTGTTTCTTCTAAAAAGGCTCCTTTGTAGAGTTGCTTGAAGGAATGTTACTAGAAGGAATGTAATATGAAAAAAACTAACTAGTTCATGTGGTGCAAGGGTTAGAACTAGTGGGCAATGTAAAAATCATGTTGGGTGATCCGGTGAAAAGAACTTGAACTTAAAGTTTTCAAGCAAGTGGTTTGGAGCCATCATGTTGGTAAAAATATCACAAACAAAGCAAGGAAAAACAAAAAGGAACGAAAACCTTAAAGCAACAGAGGTTCTAAAAAATGTAACAACATGCAACAATTACAAATTGAATGTGATGCAAGGTGCACACAAATTAACTAATCCTTACAATAAAAAATAATGATGAAAAACATGATGCAAGACACCTTAAATCCTGGGGGGGGGGTTGGGAACGCTAATAATTTTTTTAAAAAAGTATGTGAGTAAAAATATAAGGTGCAATATATTGGTTGTTGGGTAAAAATTATAAGTTAATTAGTTTAAAATAGGGTACATTTTATTCAAATAACAATTTTAATTATAGTAGAAGGTATGCAATAATATGAAATAATGGATTATAATTAACATAGGGTAGTTTCAATATGTGTATATTAAAAATAATAAAAATAATAGGGTGATAAAAAATAGGTTGGACAATTATCCTCCCAAAAAATGGTGGTTTGATGAACATAGATTCCAAACTTTACATTAAGTGTCCACCTAGGCTTAAATCGATGGAGTGTCAAAAAAATGCATTGATGTGCGATAATTGCAAGTTGAATGAAATGTAAGACACATACAAATTGACTAATACTTGTAATTGATAACAATGATAAAACACACAATGCAAGACCCAAAAAAAAAGATCCCTCAAGTGATGGAGGTTTCAAAAAAATGCAATGATGCATAACAATTAAAAATCAAACACAATGCAAGGCATGCACAAATCAACCCACCCCTGCAATTGAAAAAACCAATGAAAAACAATACAAGAAAGCCCACAAACAAAATGAAAGATTCATGAAATATGAAAGCTTGATTATGGAATGCCCTTCAAACATATATTTTTTCTTGTGCACTATAGTCTCCATTTCATTTTACATACCCCAAGTTCCCATCACATAATGTTGGAGGTTTGTTAACACTAGATACTTATGCCATTGCTGTCCATTGTGCTTTTGCCATAACTTGTAATGTTCATTCCATTGGAATTTAAATCCACCAAATTAAAACTACTCACATAAGACCCTTGCCATTGCCACCAACTCATCAAACAAATGATGTGGAGTGCACATTAAACAAAAATAAAATGCAATGCCATTTCAACTTCCCAAGAAAAAAAAACCATTGTTGCATGCTAAACTTTAAACCCCTATCACCACTAGATAACTTTGAAGATGAAGGGAACTTGGAAAAATAATTTGGAAGCAAATAGCCCCATCCAATGGCGCAAGTTTGACTAATTTAATGTTGATGGGTATCATTAGTTTGATTAATCTAACATTGATGGGTGTCACAATGGATGTGAATGTGATCTTTCATAAAGCAACAATGGAAATGGTATAAAATGACACGCACTTGCTACAAGCAATGTGACAAAACATTGTCCCATGGTTTGCCTACTACATGTCACATTTAGGGGGTTTTGGAGCAAATTTTTTGATTAAACATATAAATAAATAAAAGGCATATTGTTAGGCCCTTATTAGTATCACAAATCTGTGACATATCACCATAAAAAAAAATGTTGGTGTGCATCTTCCTTGGAAAGATCATTCATAAGAATATGTATAATGTTCAATCATTAGTTTTTTGGATTTGTTTGTGAAGACAATCTTAAAGAACAAATTTTCCCATTCCTCTTTTATAATACTATGCCAAGCATTTCATTGCCTTTTGTGGGGTTTGCTTTATCACTTATGTGATTGCCTAGATTCATATTTCTCTTGTAGTTTGACTTGCATTAAAACAAATATGTTGTGTATGGTAGCATTTACATAACGTTTCCATCTTCAAGGCCTACTTTTCACTTATGGCTCAATACAATGGAATGTTGTTATTTTGCTTGCTTGTGATGCAAGTCAATTCTTGTTTAAATGGCATGTTATCCAAACGTTGAAAGATTTGTTTTTTGGAGGCATGACAAACAAAAAACCTTCATTCCAAACAACCTAGTAAAATCAAGAACTTATGTATGAACATTGTGAGCACCCTCTTTATTCATTAATTTTAGCCACAATAAAATAAATCTAGATATAAATGGTGAAAGAAAAAATTGTGTGTTTCAATCCTAAGGTATTTGAATAATTTAAATGTGCAATAAATACCCCTAGTTTATAACAAGGTTTTTAGTCCAAGTTGAAAATGGCGATGAACTGTTTTGAAATAAAAATCCATGTAGCTAATGGGAATGAATGAGAATGTTCATGGTGCTTAGTTTTTCTTCTTGAGCTTTTGGGGGTGGGGGGGGGGAAGCATGGCAAAGCATGTTTCTATGTTGGGGAATGCCCCATGTTCCAAAAGTATTGGTGATGGGCCAATCAAATGATTACTTCTAAAATAATAATAGTCATAATATTATAATAAATAATGATGGTGCACCCCCTCACCAATTAATAGAAGCATGAATAATGCCCCCATTATCCTAAAAGCTATTCCATTTGGGTTAGCCATTTTTTGTGTGAAATTTCATCATGTTGTGAAATGTTTTTTCAAGAAAACCTTCAAAAGTATTTTGATACATGGATGATGGTTCAAGTAGGTAGCCAAATATACATAAAGAGATTTTTTTTTTCCTTTCATTTTTTAATAGACAAATTTGGCAAAATTGGTAAATGGACAATTGCCATTTATATTACATCACAAAATTGGAAGGAAAAAAAACACATTGAAGTGAATGTTAACTTTTTCACAAATCATTTAAAACTCTCCATACATTCATCCAATTTCAATATAAATTTGAAGTGGATTGAGACTAACCAAGAAATTAATTATGAAATATTTTCACACTTCAAAATTGATTTCAAATTGTACATTCCAATTATTTAATAGGGCCTAAAAATCAAGTGAGCATTGACAAGGGTAATGATATATTGGAGGTGGTAGACTATGATTATCCTTAAAACATTTCCACCCTATAATGGTAAATTACAATTGCACGTTAAAGTTAATTGATATTTAATGTTCAATGTTCCCACCCACAAACATAAAAATAATCACTTCAAATAATGAAATACATTTACACCTTAACATTTGGACCAATAATTGTCACTAATCATATTCATAACAAGAAAATATGTTTAGAGGTGTTAAAATCACCATGGCATTTCGTGCCATTTTTATTGATGAATGATAGGATTTGGCCTATCCTACTACGACATTTAATAAAAAAGGATCTTTAATGTTCTAAGGTGGAGATGCTCTAAAAGATACTACCATTAGGTCATGATTATTCACAACACATTATAGGAATCACAACACTTACTTTGACATCATGCCTACATTTCTCTTGGCTCTTTCCCAATACTTAAATTATAATCACACCTTATGTTAAAGCCTATAGTGTCAAATAGCCTAACATTTAGATAACATCATAAAACAAAGAAATAATCTATGTCAAGTAACATTAACTTAAATGATAATTAGCATTTTTCTTTCCATTCCTACCTAAGTTAGTGTTAACTCAAATTATTTTATTTTCCTCTCATTTCCTTACTCCACACCATATCTCTTCCATTTTATATTCTTTGGTAAAGTTTGGAGTCAACAAAGTTATATTTGCACATTATTTAAGTAATTAGCATGTTCACATATCCACCCATGTTTTCTTCCTTAGAGGAGCTCCAAGGATACATTGTATTTGGGCAATATCATTAATTATCGCATGTAAGTTTAGTTTTAAGTGTTTGCTTCTCCCCAATTAGTACACAATAAATATGGGATAATATATATTGAAAGTGCAAATGTCACACATGGGCCAATCACTACAACTAAACAATAATAACAATCAATGATCAATCAATTATTGTAACTAACTAACCAAAATAATCATTTTCTTTTCCAAGGTCTTTTTACAACCAAAATATCCTTTGTGAATTTAAAAATGTTAAGACCATTTTCACATCCTTTGACATTAATTTCATCTAAAATTTGGTGTAGACAACATTTTGTTGGAATTGTTGGAGTTATAAATATCCCCACAAGGTTTTTTAAAATAGATACAAAATTTCCAAGTTTCAAAATAACTATGTGACCCAAACACCAATGTTAAATATTATGTTTCTTGTGAATTTCCTTTTCTAAAATTTTTTACAAAATGTTCATCATGTTTAAGTTAGTGGCATCAAAAGGTATGTAACCTTGAAAGGATCTAGGTTTATAAGGGTTAATTTTGAATTAAATCTCTATTGTCATAGGTGGGTTACACAACTAAATGCCCCACACAACACCCACAAACCAAACAAAACACTTAAACAATCAAAGAGATAAAACTTACATGATTTTGTATTAGAATCACCCACAAACTTAAAATTCGATCTTTACGTGGGCTACACCCCATGGAGAACTCACCAAACATGCCTAAAAACTTTGTTTCATAAAGTTCATTAACCAAAACCATGTATATTTGCACTTGTAAAATATATTCATAATCAAAGGGACACATAAGTTTATTGTGGCATAAATTTGTTACACTAAAAACTTATCTCAAGGTTTAACACAAAATAATTAAAAACACAAAAGTATGAGAAGGAAGCCTAAGGCTAATGTTTCATTGGCATAGACCATTTTGGGACCTCCGGACCTCAAGAAAGTCTTGAGTTCAAACCTAGTGGTGTGTAAGTGAAACTTCTACAACCTCTACCAATGAGCTTGACTTGAAGGCTACCAATAGCTTGTCAGATTGGGTTTGTTATTATGTTTCAAAAACAAATGAAAAGGAGAATACGAGCCTGAAGCTCCACCCACAGCTTGAAAAAATGAATCAACAAATTATTGACATTGTTTGTCCACATTTTTAAAACATTTTTGTTCATCACCTACAAACCAATGATATTATGTCACATATTAATTTTTTAGAACTATCATACTTCTTATGAACAAGCCATTAAAGTCTTTGAAATCTTCTTCTTTAAAATTTTGTCAAGTTCACACAATTCATTTTCAACTATGTCTAGTCCAGAATAATTAATTAAACTATTCATGAGTCCAAGCCTACATCCCCAATCAAAGATTCTCAAGATAAAACTCATAAGTTGAATTATTTATTCCCATACTTACTCATCCTTCTACTCCTAAACCATATTATTATCATTATTTCCAACTTTTACCCGTAGTAATGCATCGTGTTGTTACAAGAGAAATGTGTTGGAATGAAATATGTGGGCACCATAGTTTAGAGGCAGAAAACCCCATCACTAGAATTCAAATTTTTAGTGTGTGGGTTTTTCAAAATTCCAAACTTTTGCTTGGAATAATTGTGAGTTGATCCCCAAGATTTCTATTACTTATGTACCTGTGGCTACATTCTAGCTGGATGTAAAGGATGCTGGTTATGTCCTGTAATCAGCTTTGAGGCCACTGGTTACTGGAAATAGCCTCGGTAACCAGCAGCCTCTTGCCAGTTACATCGTTGTTCTTTCCTTTTTCCCTTGGGGGTGTTGAGTGTTTGTTGTTTTATATAAAGTTTGGCCGTGCTTCTTCAACTTCTTTGTATTTTAAACACCTTCCATGTTGTGTCTTCCCATACAGAGATTGGTTTGAACATACATAGACAGCCTTCTGTATAGCTTCTTCCACTTTTGTTTAGTGTGGACTTCTATCAGATCATCTGGCTGAAGACACTGGAAACTGTCCCCGGGGTAATGACACAGAGGCCGCTTGGTTCCCCGCCCCATATCACACTGGGAGCTCACCATGTGCGCCTGCACTTGTTTCAACGTCCTTTTCTTTTTCTCTTCTTTTTTATTTGTTGTGTATATGGGCAGGGCTGCACATCATGGGATATGTTGTGGAGTGGGATTTTGAAATTTGTGGAGGTTTGGTGAAGATGGAGGTGTGGAGGCTTGAGGAGAGCTCCCACAGAGTAGAGCTGCCACCGAGTGCTATCGAGGATGTGAGTTACACACAACACTGCGCCAGAGTGAACCAGCACCGACCAGTGTACCATGAAGTATGTATGGATGGTAAGTGGTCAGAAACAGTTTTTTTTGTCGGGTTTCATTTCCCTAGCTAACCATGGTGGATAGCTCAGTTACATTTTGTTTCATTACATACCTACCAACAAACCCACATGCAAGTTTGTTGTTAATAGATAAGTAGTAAAAACAAGTCCTTACTTATGTATGAAGTATGAACCATCTACTTACCTAGTAGCCACCTATTTACCTACCTATCTACTTCTATGTAGGACCTACTTTGTGCAGAGTGAGTTTCTGAGGTGAAACAAAATATTATTAACCCAATTGAGGTTCATCCACAACTGAGTCAGAGAATCTCCAGCGGCGCTCAGTATGTGACCCTGTGAAAATATTTTTCATATCCAAGTTTTGTTAGGTACTCTGTTGCAACCCCACCCATAACACTGAAAGTGGGACAGCAAATAGGTGGGGGACGACTAATAGCAAACCACCTGGACGAATCATTACAATGGGTCAATCAGAAACAATGAGCAGCAGTTAGATCATATTTATTACACTCTTTTCTGCAGGTGTACAACATGGCAATTATGCGGAGCCAAAACCAGCATAAGTTGGATTTTCTTCGTCCAATTTTACTGTGTGGGATCACATATCGAGCACCATTGGAGATGCTCTCACAATAGGCATCCAGTGGATGGTGCATTGGTGGGTGCTGGTTTACTCTGGCCGCCATCACAGGGTCTCAGAGAAGCACTGTGAGTACACGATGTGAGAGTCCTGTACCGAGTCATAAGAACCATTTGAGCAGCACAGACTGCACTGTGATAGCCAACAGAAACTGTGACGACCCACATCATATTTCTTCTTCTTACAGCTCATGTGACTCTTGGCAGAGCAGCTATGGTTTTGACAACAGCATCACAGAGTTTGTCATTCCTTCTATTTCTACTCAGAATATGGCTGCGAATGCCCATGACATTCATTCATAGTCAGAATTTTGTGACATTTTGATGTTTCAGCCAGTTTACCTGTCACCTTCCCAACCATGTCACCTTAAGCTTGAGATTCTGAAATTGCCACCAGTTTGCCTGCCACCTTCTCAACCATATCACCTTAAGCTTGAAATTCTGAAAGTTCCACCAGTTTTGCCTGCCATCTTCTCAACCATATCACCTTAAGCTTGAAATTCTGAAGTTTCCACCAGTTTTGCCTGCCACCTTCCCAACAACCATGTCATCTTAACCTTGAAATTCTGAAGGTTCCCAAACCAGTTTGCCTGCCACCTTCCCAACTTTGAGGGCGGCTTGTCTTGTCGTGGATCATGGTAAAAGTACATCCTTCCTTTTCTCTATTTGAAAGAATAGGACCTTGCATCAATTTACTCAGCAAAAACAAGTACTCAATTTACAGGACTGGCAACATCCTGCAATCATGGAAACTGCTCTGGAAATTAGAGTTTGGTGAAGAAACATGCCAGGTTTTTTTTTCACAGGACTTGGCCCCATGCAACAACAATGACAGGGAGCCCTGGGCTGCCACAAAATAGTGAGGATCTTGAGTGGTGGCTGTGCATTGACAGGATACAAAGAAGCAACTTGTCAAGAGATTAAAGGAAGAGCCAAAGGGAAGTAAGTACTGAGGGAGCTAAGATACCAAATGTGGCATTGGGGAGAGCTTTTGTGTTTTCAGCTTCAATCTTGTCCATCTTGAGAAGAAGGCCAGACAAGCTGAGATCCTGAAGAAGCCTTACAAATGCAACTAGTCAAGTGATTTTATAAAGATTGGCCACATGTTTGGGGGAAACGAGGTCAAAGCATCAAACATGAGCAACAAATTAATTGCAGCGCCAATTTCAGGGTTGTTGCAGAAAATATTTCTTCAATTTTCTTGACAATACCTAATTAATGATAAAATTTTAAACTCTCAATGATATCTCACATTTTTTAAAATATAGAGGTGTGATGCAATGGTTAAGAATAAGTCCAAGATTTTGGATTGAAATATATATCCTAAACCCTACTTACCTGCACAACTTCCTCAAATCAAAATGATCTAGGGAAGTCATCTTGATCTTGGGAAGAAGATGGTTGTTACAATCCTTTTCTTGTGCAACTTGGGCCCGCTTCCTTAGCCAAGTTATTGAAGGGACAAGAATAAGTTGAACCAAATTCCCCAAGGATGGTGTCATCCATTCCATGGGTAGCTTGGCTACATTTTCCTTGGGCAAAACATTCATTTGTTGCAACCCTCACTTAAGTGCATGACCAACTACTAATGATAACTTGGTAAGTGTTCATCTTGGGTTGAAAGGAAGTTAGACACTTTCAAGTTGGGAGCCAACCAAACACGAAACTAAACTTGAAATAAATGGGACATAGTGCAAACACATTTTCACATGAAATGGAAGTGTGTAGGCTTCCAAGGGAAGCATACTTAGCACTCTCAAGTTGAACTTTCACTTTGGGAATGACATGCGCTATCCACATCAAGGCTTTTACATCTATTTTTATCACAAACCATAAACACAATATTATTGTAGAAAACACACATTGTTACAACCCTCTTTTTAGGCCTGTGATCAAAATTAAGGCATGATGAAGGGAACATGTTAGGAGAATGTATAGAAATTCAAACATACTTGCAAAATTGTGGGAAAATGAATCCCAGCACTCCCAAATGAATTTCAACTTTGGGAGTTGGAATCCTACAATGTTTCAAATATTTGAAACAAAATTTAGTTTAGTGGAAAGAAAACGTCCCGATTAGGACCTCTTTAAATTGTTAAAAAAACCTTGAGTGAGTCATGTGAAAATGTCTCCCATGACCTCATTCATGCACCATTTTGATTCAAATTTGCAATTACAACCATTTTTTTGGTTGGTGTAAATTGATTTCACTTTGAATTCAACTTCATGGACTCATATAAATCTCCGTCCTAAGACTTTCAAACCCTCCTTCTTTGTAGGAGTTAAAGGCATGCCTTACATTTACATTCCATTGCAAAATTGGGAATTAATAAGGTTTTTTTATCCAAATACCACTTGACTAACTTAATGGTGCATCAAGTATGAATTAGTTTTTGCCTTTTCAAAAAACTTGTACTTTTTTAGTTAAAAAATGGACATGTTAAAGATGGGTCAAAAGCCACATCCAAATGTTATTTCCAATTTTTAGCAAAAAAAAGAGTTACACAATTTAAATCCCATTCCAAATTTGGCAAAATTGTGAACCTTTGGTCTAGGTACCCTAGAACCGAACCTATAATTAATTGGAGAACTTGTTTGTTCCAAAAAAACATGCTAGCACTAGTTGTTACATGGATTTTTAAAAATCATTATTTGAATGTCATTTAGACATATTAATTAACTAACTATATCAACATTGTGAAAAGATCCCCTTTCTTGAAGACATGGAATTAATGTTAAAACCCCCATAACCTTGGTCAAGGAGAAGACTTCCTAGGATTTCTACAATGAACTCCCACTTTTGGAATTGGGATGTCACAAAAGTTCATAATGTTCAAAAGACAATTTCTAAGATTAAATCACTTCCAAATTAAATGATTTTTAACACATTGGAAAGATCATAGTAAAAATTACAAGAATGAGAGGTTCCATGTTCAATGCAAACATATTTTGAAGGAATTATGATGTTTCAAAAATTAGGGACTCTATGTGTCCTAGTTTTTGGAATCAATTTTGTAACTCTAAAAAAAATGACATTTCAATAAGGATCGACCCAAGAAAAACTTGAAAGTATACGATAGGGAGGAGGGTTATGTTGCCCATAACATGTGAATTTAGTATGAATCCAAAGTATGTCCCCAACCCAATTTGATTCCAAATGCACTAATTGTTTTTTCTCAAGTAAGTTGTGCATTTTCACATCTTCATGAGCTCAATTTGAATTTGAAGAATTTGTCATAATGTCATCTAGGAACCCCTACACACCCCCATTTTCCTAATACATGAAGTTAAAGAACATGCCCAAGTTTCAAAAGTTAAAAATGCTCCATGAAAATACTAACAAGGAATCTTGAATTTTTACTAATAAGTTGATGTGCTAGAGAAAAATTGGCCAAAAATTCTTAATACAATACTTAATAAATAATGTTCAAAAATTAAATTAAACATTGGTTACAATTTATTTTATTGGGTATCTAATACTTACTATATTATTTTCAAATATACCCATATGTTACAATAACATACAAGACATATTGAGGTATAAATGTATTAAACATTCATGAGACTTTGAAATTAAATATGATTTTAATCATGTAAAGTAAACATTGCTTACACTTAATCATGTGGTTGTGGCTAGTTGGGAAAGTATCCCCAAGGCTTTGAAATCTTCCACAATGCACTACATAAAAAAGTTTATCCCAAACCTTTTTGGTGGCATGTCATGGAATCATACTCTTGTTAAATTTGGTCACGTTCATAGTCCAAATTATGTTTTATTGTGACTATTTAATTCAAACGCTGCTTGTGATTCCACAAAATGTTGCTCCATAGTTTCATGTTCCTTCGATTCTTCAATAAACATTGAATCTACAAATGTAGCTCTTAATCCTGTTTGTTCTCTTGCACACCAATTTCTTCTACTTCTACACAAAAACTCAATTGAAGATCCTCTAGTTTTATATATATCATGAATTATCGTTTGTGCAAATTGCATCTTTTCATTGTACACTTTTCATTTTGCACATTTCGAAGACGATGATGAATGTCGCAACACAGCTAATCATTGAATATTCAACATGCCTTCTCTATTTGTTTTTCTCAATTGCTATTATACTTTTATTATTTTCAACAATTATGCTTCCTTTTCTTGCCTTCATTTGTGCTCACTCCTCTATGCTTCCTTTTCCTTTGCAATTTTTTGTAGTTTTTCAATTGCACTCTTTACACTCATGTTGCCTTGCATTCTAGAACTTCGAAAACGCGCAGAACTTCTAACAACAAATGCAAACTATTTTCAATGATTACCCTAATTTTTTTCATCCTTGAACTTCCCATCCATCGCATGCATTTTTTAACATGCCCATTGTCTTTTAATTAACACATGATCCTTGAAATTAATACAGTTCGTCACTACAAGTTTATGTGTCCCTTATACATCCATGTGGAAACACTTCACACCATCACTATGAATGAATGTCCCAAATTTCATCTTTCAATTACTCCACATCCATAATCTCCCTACATTAGTTCTATTGACTCCACCCCATTCACTTTGTATACCTTCTACTGATTGCGCCCATTTATCTATTGATTGTGTTAATTCATCTGCTGATTATAACAATATAGTTGTTGATTATACCGATTTTTCTATTGACTATGCCAACAAATATGATGATTGTGCAAATACGCTTAATGACTAGGCAAATATTTCTATTGATTTAATCAATACCCATTATAGATCATTTTAAGATCTATGCATCCCAAATCCCTCACTTTTGTAGTTATTAATCACATATTTGTTAATCATTTGTAGATCAAAAATCAATATTGTGTTGACCTTAGGATCTTTCATTTGTTCTTCATCTTTTGTATTTTTCATCTATCGTTTTTGTATTTCATAATATTCATCTTCCTCCTTCATATCAGAATTCTCCACCTGAACTCCACTTGCACGTTGTTCCCAATATACTGACATTTGTTGTTCTTATTTTTTAACTTTAGATTCCATGTACTTGTAAGCTTTGAGTTTATTCACATTGACTAACACATGGTTAGTTTCAAACTTGTCAATGGTCACCAATAACACAATGTTATTTGGCAACACATATTGTACTATGTATGATCCAAACCATTTTTTAATAAACTTCCCTAGGTGTGATTTATTGCCTTTTGGAAACCACAAAACATAATCACCAAAACTAAAGTACTTTTTTGGATTATTTTGTTGACTCCATAATGTTCTATTCCACTACTAAATTCATGTAGTTTTTGCAACTTGCATTCTAGCTTTCGGCAACTTTTCCAAGTTTGTAATTTTGCTAGCTAAAACTCTCACTAAAGTATCATCTTTCTCATTTCCACCAACAATTGGCACTATGTATTATGTGGGTATCAATGGATGTAATCCATAGATTAATTGATATGGTGTATACCATGTACGTTGTTACTTTATATACAATATGTATGAAAATAACATTATAGATAGATGTTCGTCCCAATTTGTTTTTTTTTTTCACTAACTAACTTGGTTAACAATGTCCCAAGTGCCTTGTTAGTAAACTTAACCTGCCCATTGCCCTAAGGATAATAGGTTATAGAATTCACATGTTTCAATAGAAAATGATTTGTCAAATTCTTGATGGCATCATCAATGAAATGAATTCCTTGATCTATGACTATAATCAAAGGACATCCAAACTTGGTTAATATGCACTTGTATAGAAATTTTGTTGTGATTGTTGCAGTATTAGTTTTCAATGTTCTTGCTTCCACCCATTTGGTAGCATAATTTGAGGCTACAAAAATATATTTGTTTCCTATATATCTTCGTACTAGCTTAATTGGCTAACAAAATCAAGTCCCCATTTCATATATGGTTATTTTAGAAGTTTTATGACTAGCTTTGCAAGACTTTGAATTACCAATCCTCCTGTTCTTCAACATGCATCACAAGATTTACAATAGTCATGCACATTTTTGTACATAGTTGGCCACCAATATCCAACATCTAATATCTTTCTCTATGTTATTTCAATTGCAAAATGCCCTCCTGATGGTCCTTCATGCAATTCTCTCATGACCATCTATGTTTTCGTAGTTGTCAAACATCATCACAATCTATTGTTTTGGCCCATTTTGTACAATTCACCATTCTTCAATGTGAAAGGTTATGTTCTCATGACCAATCTTTGCTTTTGTTATATTGAAAATGTGCCTTCAATTTGTCTTGTTTTCAAAAATTCTTTCACATTCTTCAGCCATTCAAGCTTTGTGTAAAATAAACTTGCATTAGTGGTTTGATTAGGCACACTTATGAATTTTGTAATATTTGGTGGTTTTGACAATACATTTGCAACTACATGAGTTATGCCTGGCTTATACATTAATGTGAAATCATATTATAGGAACAATAATAATCATCTAACTATTATCCCTTATCTTGTTGTATGTTGATCAAATAGACCAATGCCATATGACCCACATAAAAGACAAACTTATTGCCCAACAAATAATGTATGAACTTGTGCAAAGCAAAAAAATTGTTAAAGCCTCTATTTTTGTTGTGGTATAATTTTGTTCTACTCGATTCAAAAGCCTAAAAGCATACACTATTAGTTGATCACTCTTCCATGTTACATTCTGAAACATCATGGCCCCTAGAACTAACAAGGATGCATATATATATATGAACATGAAACTCCACAGGCCAATTTGGTGATATCAATATCAGTGCTTCAATATAGTTATATTTGATCAATTCCCAAGCATTTTGACAATCTTTTGTCCAAGGAGAAGTCTTTGTCTTTTTGGTTAGTTTAGTGATGGGAGCCATAATAGCAACAAAAATTTTGGTAAAACATTTGTAAAATTGTGTCATCCCATTGAATACTTGAATCTGTTGTGGATTTTTGGGCGGTGGCATGTTTACTATTGCTTATATCTTTTTTCGATATGGTAGTTTCCTTTCTTTGGAAACAATAAAACTCAAGAGCATCCTTGAAAATACCATAAATGCACATTTGTCTAGATTCAAACTAATGCCATTTTTTTGCACTTTTGAAAACATAATTGAACTTCTACAAATGACTTTCTATGTCATTATACATTGTCAAATCATCTAGAAATATTTTCATAAAATTGTCCAAATATTCTTTGAATGCTTTGGTAATAGCTTTTTGAAATGTTAAAGGTCCATTTTTCATTCCAAATAACATCACCTTCCATATAAAAGCCCCCCAATCTTTAACAAATGCAATCTTGTATTTGTCCTTTGGAACTATAAAGACTTGATGGTATCCTAAATATCCATCTAAGAAAGAATATGCCTCATACCTTGCTACTATGTTCAACACTTCATATGTGAAAGGTAATGGGTATGGATCCTTATTTATGGCTACATTTAGTTTTCTAAAATATATATAGATTTTTAGTTTGGCATTTATCTTGGGTACTACTATTATGGGTGACAACCATGTAGCCTCTTCTATAACAACTTGTTTATATATTGTTTGATTGTTGTAACATAGTTTGGATTTAATTTGTACATGGTCTAATGTGCCAGTGGTATAATATTGTCCAATTTAATTCTGTGATGTGCCAACTTTGGTGGAATCCTTGTCAAATCTTTGTATGTCCATGCAAAAACATCTTTGAATTCCTTCAACAATTGTTCCAATTCCAACACCTTGCATGTTTCCACCTATGCATTAATCTTCACCATATGTGGTTTTGCATCAATTCTCAAATTGAGCTTCATCAATTATTGATTTTTAGTTAACGTCCATCCAACTATTTGTAATTCATGTGCTTTGATTTTTCTTAAATTTTCATCCATTACAAAACTCCATAGTTAATGACTATAATACGTCTCTTGATACACCTTATCCTCCAAAGCTACTTCTTGTTCATATCTATTGCCAACTATTTATTTTTTTGTGTTATGTTCTTCAAATTTTTGCTCTGAAATAATAGTCTTCACATTTGTATCCATGATCTCCACATTTTTTTCACATATTGAATTGTTTCAAGTAAACTTATTGTTCCTATTGGAAACAATGTTGGCTTTGTAACAAAGATGATAACTTCTTCTTCATTTGTGATGCCATTTTGATAATTGTAACATTGTAACACTTATGGTCTTTTTACTTCACCTCCCAAATGTTTGGTGATAATAATTGTTTTGACTATCCCATTCCCTTGTATTGTAATAATGTTATTCCTTCAATCATGTGCCACTTTAACATCCCTCAACCATGTTCTCCCCAACAACATGGAATAACTAAAATCTACCACACTATTTTGAAGTACAATAAACGTAGTTATGTAAGGAATGCCATGAACATATATCTTCAAATCTCTGATCAACCCCACTAGTTTTGTGGTTGTTTGATCTACCATCCTTAGATTATGTGGTGTAGGTTTAACCTTTGGAAGCCCCAACCTCAATTTCAACTATTTTATGATAATATTAACTCCAAAACCTCCATCCAACAACACATCCTCTATTGTATTCTTCCCAACTATACTTGAATAACTACCATATGATTATATATTACTATAATAGTTATCCTTACTTTTGTTATTAAAAATCCAACTTGTTTATTTACAATTGCTCTATTTACATTATGAGTTTTTTCTTATTTTAGCTTCCACCAAACATATCTTTTTAATTTAGGAATTATTTAAAACAATTTTCCCAAGTTCAAAATATAACTTGTTTCTAGCATATGTTTATTAATTCCATGAAAATGTCTTTTATTGTGATCAATTTCTATTGTGAATTCACCACTTCTTGATATTTTTATGTTTCCATAATAATAGTATTTGGCATACTTGGCCAAGTTGTGATCCATCCCTCCATGGATGTGGACGGCCCTTCTATTTGGGTCTATGTTTTTTGAATCTATTGAATTGTCTCCACCATTGATTTTTTCAACTATTCTTCTCTATCCTAATCAACTGCATTATTTGTTTTTTTTAGCTTTCTATCCTTGGACATTTGTTCTTCAGTTATTTTACTTCTTGTGGTAATAGTAACATCCACCACATTCACATTTGCAGTGACGGTTTGTGTCTAAACAACAAGTTGAACCTCTATTACTACCACCTGTTTATCCTAAAACATTTTCTGCATCTCAACAAACTTTGGACAATCTATCATTTTATGTCCATTCAAACTATAGATGTGGCATGCATATGAAGATGTTTTTTATGGTTTTTTACTTGGTTGTGCTACTTCTATGGTTGCCATGCCATCATGGTATGTTCTTTCTTCTTTCTTCATGTTTCCACATTATGATTCATCATCCCATAGTTTGTGCAATGTTTGTTAGTCTTCCTTGTATTATTATGTATTTTCGTTGGTGTTGTTTGTTTAGTATTATGTGGTACTAAAAATACACTCCTTGCTACTGTAACAATCATGCCTTCTTCACACAACATTGTTGTTTCCTTATGTTGTTATAGTGTTGACCGTTTCATCCCTACAGTCGCAATTTTGAGGTATTATTGCAAACTCGTTTTAAACATAGTAGTTAGAAAATTGTGTGTGGTTGGTACTTGTAAACCATGAACCAACTTCTAAACTCACTCATAATAAACTTCCACCCTCTTAATCTCTTATTGCTTCATATTATTTAGCTCCATGTATATTTATTCGTCATTTTAAGTCTTTCGATGACTTTTGCAAAATGTGTCGCAACCCTAGCCTTGGGCTCGCAACCAAGGCAAGGGCTTGTAAGGGTGCGGGCCAAGAGGGAAGCCCGGGAGTCACATCTCATGCTTATGAGAGTGTAGGAGAGTTTTCAAAGAGCCATTGCAAAAGTCAAAACCCATTGGATTAAAGAGTTCCTTATATCATTAGAAAGCTCTTGAAACTTAGATGTTTGAAATGGGCTCGCATGACCCATTTGGACACTTAAACACAAGTTATGGCCAAAAGAAGGGTCGGGAGTCAAATTGCCAATTTGACTCCTAACCACTAAAAGTCAGGAATCTTTTCAATTTCCTTGCATGCAGATGGCGTAAGACATATTGTTGGAAAGTTGTTGACGAGAGCTATAACTTTGCTTTTGACTTCATTTCAATCAGAGGTCTGCACGCAAAGTTATGGGCCCCAAAGTTGCGAGAATCCCAATTGTTAGAATTTCGAGACTCCCACTTGGGAGTCCCAAGACAAAATGACATTTGGGTGCTGGTCTCGTGGCCAAGCACAAAGTATACTATAAGGGGGAAGGTGGTGGATTCCCCCAAGTTCGGGCTGTGATGAGTCTTGTGAGTTTGTGTTTGCCCATGGCTTGTCCGTGCACTGAAAGTGCTTTAGCTAGGCACTAACCATCTTGTTGTTTGGTTTGTGCAGGTCTGTGTGAATAATTGAGTTGTTTATCAAATTTCCTAGTCCCATCCCGGAGCTCCAGCACGCCCCTCTGCCCTTGAAGTGTTATGAGTTAGGGAATGCGCCCTAACTCTTTTTCCTTCCGATGTCTTCACTTTTGGACTTGCAATGAGTCCATCAAGGAGTTTAGGGATGTGTCAAAATGCTTGTGTAAGCTCTAAACATATATAGTAGGGAATTTTAACATGTAATCATGACACTAGTCTGATGTTGTATTTCTTTGCGTATAGCTAAATACATTGATGATATATTTTTCAATATTCTCTACATTTGTTTTTACTGCACGATTGAACACTCTAACATGAGCATTTGGATCAACATTTTTTTTAATCAAGATATTTAAAAGCTACCATGTTTGGCCTAACATAATGGCCATCTTTGTGATTAGGAATTGGTGCAGTTAAAATAAATGGTTTTCAATATCCTCTTCTTGGATTTGTTGCATTTACACTTTTGTACCCTCTAACAACCATTGAATTCATTGATGGTCAATCTATAATCCTATTCACATGAGTAGTCATTAACGGATTAGTGAGCACCGTCTGAGGTGTCCCAACAACTCTTGTGGTTGTTATACCCACATCAAGTGATTGAGTAACTTTTATTCGAACAGGTTGTCCCCAGGTTTCAACAATCGCCATTTCTGACACTATTGGTGATATTATGTTGTTTCAAGGTCGACAATGTTCCATTTTGTGGTTATTTGTTGGTATCTTCTATGGTGTAGAATGTTGATGTGAATACACTTTTGGTTCTCTACTTTTGGTTTGAATAGATGGACGAATATGTCAACTTTGTGGTCTCAATTGGCTTCCCAACTCCATGCCTTTCAATCTATTCTAGACTATAGGAATTTTTGGTTCATGTTCCTATGGTTGATCCATTAATGCTCCTACCACATTTTGTAACTCTACATGTATGGCGATACATGTTTTGATGTGAAAAGGCACAATAGGACAATCCATGATTGCATGTCCTTCTTCCTCACAAAATGCACAAATCCTTGAAAGTAATTTTATTACCTCTGAATCCGCATATTCATGATCTCCTGTTTTGATAATGTACCTTGTTTGATCCAACTCTGGATTCCCTTGATGTGAATATGACCGTGGTACTTAATCCAACACATTCACTTATGTCTTTGCATACTCATATGAACTTAGGTAATTTCCTTAGTCTCCTCAACCACATTGATATTGGTGTTTTCTTCCCCCTCCAAGTCTTGCATTGGTTCATAGTATTATGGAGATGCAAACTGATACACAAACTTGGATTGCATACCTCTTATAACTTCCCTTCCTCAACTAATCACCAACTGTAGACTTGAGATTTCATGCAGTTGATCAAGCACTAGAAAAATCTTTGCTTTGTTTTGATCTTTTCAACTTTGAACTACATATTACGATTGAAAAGTATACTACACCCATTCATTTGGGTGAGTAGTTGACTACATTTATCTCCATGAAAATCATTGTTTATACTTACTTTTTTTCTAAATACCCCCAATCCATACCTCACACCATACCACCTCTTATGGTAGAAACAACCTATGCCTTGCAAGTCTTTCCTATGTTTTTAGAACCTGTCTGTCCAACATCATATTCCAATATGGGGTTTTTGTACGCACTATGAGAAATTGTGTTCATGGCAATTATACTACCTTATAATTAAAGCTCTAAAACAACTAATATACAACTGCATTACAATTGTCCTATGGAAATACAATAAATTAATAAATAAAATGTTATGTTAGAAAATCAAAGAGTTATATTGTAGTTGTAAACTAGTTGCGAGATGTATATTTATATAATACAATGTACACACTATATATGCAGTTGTAATCAACCATGTTTGACTTTGTTGAGAAGTTGCACTTTAGTCGTGTGTAATAACTACATCACAACTAAGATAAATTTAATTACTAATCAACAACTACTTTGCAACAAATGTATGGCCTTGAGTAACACATATGATCATGCCACGTGTATACATTTCCACCACCCAATATATATGACATTTCAACTTAAAATTTGAAATTTAAAGATCTGAAATCTGGGCAAGAAACCTTTAAACAAGTGACAATGGTTGTTTATCAACAAATTTGCCTCAATACATCAACAACTTTCATTCATTTATGCTTATGGGTTTTTTTTTTTGCTTTTGAAGGTTGAAAGTTCTTGCTCTTACTCTTAGAAAGGTTGAAGGCTTTTGTTTTTTCTCTTAAAGGTTGAAGGTTATTATCTTTACTTTTATAGAGGTTGAAGGTTTTTGCTCTTGGTTTTGAATGTTGAAGGTTTTTGTTATTTCTTCGAATGTTAAAAGGTTTTTGTTCATACTTTTGGATGTTGAAGGTTATTACTTTTACTTTTTGATGTTAAAGGTTATTGCTCTTACTGTTGGATGTTCAAAGTCCCTACTTTTGGTTTTAGGTGTTGAAAGTTCTTGCTCTTACTCTTGGATATTGAAGGTTTTTACTTTTGTTTTTGGATGTTCAAGGTTCTTGCTTTTATTTTTAGATGTTGAAGGTTTTTGCTTGGGATGTTGAAGGTTATTACTTTTACTCTTAGATGTTGAAGGTTTGTGATTATTGGTCTTTTTTTATTTGCATATATATTTTTAAATGATGTGAAATATATTACATTTTATTTTGAAGTTGATCGTACAAGTTTAGTTTAACTTATAATGACGAGAGATTTATGAAAGGTGATTTTTTAATGATAATCATGTTACATATGTCTTGATTTATGTTTGAACATTTGTGATGAATTTTGTTGTTTTTATGTTATAAGGCCGAACATTCATTATGTTTCAATCCATCAACATCAAAATTATGTATACAAGGTGAAATTCTTTCAAAAGTACTTAATATTATAATTCGGTTTACTTGATTGTAAACACAATATTTGATTTTATTTGCAAGTCTACAAATTATAGTTTACTTTGTATCAATGTTCTACATATGTTGCATTTTAGTGACAAATAAGTTGCATGTTAGTGGTAGTATAGTTGTAAACTAATTTTATTCAAGTTGAAGGGATTGTTTACATATTTTTGACATTACAATGTTATAATATGCTATTAATTTCATTTCACATGTGGAACTAAATATCATAACATGGCAAATTTCAAGCAAATAAGGTGGATTGAAAAAATTACATGGTTCAAGTTCCATTTCAACAAAAATAGAAGAAAACATTCATTTATGAAACATAGTGTTTTAGATGACAATATTTGATTGTTGTGGGTCATCATTTTTATGATTTAACCTTTTGTTTAGATAGAGAAAAATGTTTTTTATAGATATCTTGGGCATTATATTTAGATTCATAGTTAAATTGTATTTGGATAGAAACATTATTTATTTATTTTTGTAATGTATTTTCAACTTGGAATGTAAATCTATTTAAAGTTTCAAATCCATTTCATGTTTATAAATAATGATGTCCAATGCAATTCAACATTATATATTATAATTAAGACAACATGATAATGGTTGTGTGAATTTTGTATAATTGCATTGTAAGTTGCAACTTAGTTGTTTAAACTACTAAAATTAATTACCATACAATTGTTTTGAAGCCCAAATTTAAACACCTAGTTGCAAATTAGTCACTAAATCCTTTATTTTCATTTCATCTTTAGTTGTAAATTAGTTGCAAAGGATAAGAACATAATTCATTGCTCAAATGGATGAATGAAATAATTAAAGAATATATTCGTTATACTAATTATAAAATGATTTTAAATAAGTTGCAAAAGATAAAGATATTTAATATCCATTTGTTAAATGGATGAATGAAATATGAAGGAATATATTCATCAAGCTAATTGTATAATAGTTGTAAAATAGTTGTAGATAAATTATAAAATATAAGAACATAATTCATCCATCAAATGGATGAATGAAATAATTAAAGATTATATTCGTCAAACTAGTTGTAAATTAGTTGCAAAAGGTATTAACATATGTCATCCATTGACAAATGGATGAAAACCACGTTGGCATTTTGTTTGCCACGTTGGAATGTGCATGAGAATTTGACATGGAGATTAGTTTCAAAGAAGTTGCATGTAGTTGCATGTGAGTTTCAATGTATATATGATGTTGTATACAACATAAGGTATTCGCTGCAATTATTGCAACTTGTCCGTTAGCACTCAAGGCCATACAAATACCATGAATTGCAAGTGCATGTTACAACTAGAAAACCCAGTTGCAAGCCCTGTTGTAAAGCCCTATATTGTTTCATAATGAAGCCATGCATAATCCTTTCCATTTTCAAGATTATCTTTTGTTTGTTTTTCAATAACTTGCCAATTTGCCTCTAGGTCTAATTGTTGTTGTAAACTTTAAATCACCATTTGAATCATCTTGTTTCACAATTCTTCATCTTCAAAGTCTATAGATTGCTATGTAGTCCTTATGGCATCAACTGCTTAAACCTCTGATACTTTCTACCGAACCCCTTTAAATTTATAATTGAAAAAACAAGATTACTTGTCTAAACATTCTCATCTATGGTATAACAATATAATTTGTAAAAAACCTTTTCATTATTGTAAAAAAAAAGCAAAAAACAATTCCCCACAAAATGGTCACCAAATGGTAGAAGTGAAATTTCATTTTTACAAAATTATTCCACACTACTGTAACAACAAAATTGCACTTCACATGCATACATTCATTATTTTTTCCTTGATTCTCAACACACTTAACATTATTATTCATTAAAACACCGTATTCATGGTTATTTCATATAACCAAAATATACACTTCAAAATACATTGTAAAAAATTCCAAAAACAAGATATAAACATAAAATTCATTGCAGAAATATATGCTTATTTGTATTATTGAAAACATGAATCCAAATTACAATAGAATCCCATGTTTTGTTGAAAAAATCAAAACAACAATTAAAATCAATGGTATATCAAAACAAAATATGGGGTTTTCTACTACAAAGTACTTACAAATCTTCCCACTTTCCAAAAAACTATGTTTAATAATCCCCCTCTTCCCCAAATCTTTCTTCTTTGGGCAATCCTAATTCACATCATCATGATTCAAAACCAACAGGAATTCAAAATTCAAAACTACAATGTTCCATGAAAAGTCCATGTCCTAAATGTCTTGTTCATCCAAATCATACAATCATCCTACCCCCTTAACACCTTCATATTGGTTCATTAGTTGTCAAATATTGATATGTTTCTTTGGAAAGTGAGAGTAGGGTAAAATGTTTTATTAACATGGGTTTTTTTATTACATGGGCATTTTTTAGGTTTTTGATAGGTCAAGATTGGAAATCTAGTGAGGTCTAAGTGGAGTGTAGGTGGAGTTAAAGTGGATTAATAATGTAATGCACATGTAAAGTGATTGGAATGTAGCTAGGTTAGTTGCATGTGGAATGTATGTAAACTAATGTACATTGTATGTGGAGCTAGAGTGGATGTATAGTATGATGCATGATAAACCACTAAAGAATGTATGTAGGGTGTAAATGAAGGTCAATATGAAATGCCTTGTACACCATGTTGGAATGCTTATGAAGGTTGTATAAAATAGTGTTAATGGGCTAAAGGTGAATGGGAAAAGTGTGATCTACATGTGGATCCAATGTGAAATATAAATGGGAATGTGTATGGAGCTCAAGTAGAATGTATGTGGGGCAACAATGGAACTACCATTTGAGAGATGTTTGGGGTAATTGTCCATAAGATGGGTAGCCCTCACCTACTTGCAAGTGTTATAAGGTTGTAATTTATTATGCATTTCCATGGAATGCCATCAAAACTCATTCAAGCTAATAGGGGTTTCAAAAAGTAACATTATAGGTTCCTATTCTATTTAACCTAAATATAAAATAAATTCAAAATTATGGCAAGAATGGCTCATGTGGGTTAATTTGTTCTTATCATCTTTATAGGAAAATTTACCTTCATGCCAAGCTATGATGTGGAGAAGGGAAGGGCATAGATAATAATAGTGAAAAAGGACATGATAACAACATAAGCACAAACAAGTCCCCTTCTAAATCTCGGGCTCAATCATTGAGCAAAAGTGACTTTGGGACCCCATCAAATGGGGAGGTGCTCTCTAACTATGTTGGCAAAATCTTATAGCTGAGATCTTGATTTGAATGTTGGGCTAATAGTGCTCAATAGTCAACCACCTCACCCCATTTTATGGGCTTGAAAGGATAAGGCAACAAAAACAAGGCAACATTGAATCAATTTGGTGGTGAAATTTTAACTCAACCACCAAAAATGCCACTAACATATCACCATGCATATAACCAAATATCTATGATTTGTAGCTTTTAATGTTATTATGTTTAAGGATGGAATTGAATTTGTGCATTGACAATGTCCCCTTTAATCATAGGGAAAAAACTGTTGATGTTCAAGGTTGATAAAGAAAACGAGAAGGCACCCTTCCCCCCATGTTAACATATAGATAGTGGAGCATCAACCCCCACTCATGGTCAAACCCACCAAGGAACCACCAAGGGAGCATTCGAGCCAAGTTGGGATGTTTTTGCAATAATGCCCAATTCAAAAATAATTAGCATTAATGTTCCCATGCCCTGCCAATTAATGCCACGAACAGATGAGGTGAGTATGTTGATGATCCTTTAGAGCATTTGATTTGTCAATTAGTGGACTCACTTGATGTTAATGTACATATGTAATTCAAATTGTATTCATGTTGCATATAAACCTATTGTTTGAATGTGTGATGGTAGGTTTCACTAAAGGTTAACACAAAATGTAACATTTTCCATCCTAGGCACAAAGGGAAAGTGGTTGGAGAAGGGATTGGAGGGGTCAACGGATCATCAAAGACATCTCGGAGCAAGGACCTTGCACAGTTGTGTGCCAAGGGATGGCAGATGGTCATGGTCATTAAGGTATTCAAGCTAGTCGTGAAGTTCATGGTGGTAGAGCCTTCCCGTAATGTCGATATTATGAAAATACCTATGTCTTGTGGGCAAGTAAGTGGCTACTAAAATATTCATGTGGTAGCAACTAGCTATTAAACATGGGATTATTGGAGATGATATTTTTGGACATAAAATTTGTATACATTAGGAGTTTATGTATCTACACCAAAACATGGTGTGGTTAGGCATCTAACCAAGTCAGGGACAATTTTGGACTTGCTGATTTTCTTACCACATTTGGCATTCAATATTGTGTGCATTGTCCTTAAATTATGGAATGCAAATATACCAAGTTATTGCATCAAAATGTTAACCTTAGTGGGATTTGATGTTATGTGTAACAAAATGGAATGGATGAAGATTCATGGGTCCAATGGAAGTGGCCTTCCACTAGTACGAAGATACACCAAAAAATAAATAAATGTTTTTTGGTCTACCCAAACCTCTATGTCCAAAATGGGCCTAATCCACTTAGAATGAAATTTCCACTCATTTTCCACCAAAAACAAAAGTTCCACTCAAAAAAAATCCACCCTCAAAAATATCCACCCACAAGGGATTCTATATTCCATTCACAAAAAATTATAGTCAAAACATTGTTGAAATCCACTCCAAAGTGGGTCCAATTGCCAAAACTTGGAAATTTAATATTTATTTAATATGGAACAAATTATGGAATAATTTGTGGCACATTCCACTAGGCACATATCACCTATTTCCAAAGCTTAGTGACATGATCGATTTCATTGGCACGTTCCATTGGTATTGTCCCATTCCACTTTAGGAATTCCACTATAGTGGAATTGGCTCATTCCACTCAAAAAATGAATGGAGTGCAAAGTGGAAGAGGGTGCGATCTATTGTAGTGTAATATCCAACTTTAATGTTTTGAAAAATTAAAAATTAAATCCATATATATCCAAGCACCAAAAATTAGGGTTGTGCAATTTCATTTTTTGTTTGGGATAATATCATCAAAATTCCAATTTAAAAAAAAGGTGAACTAAAAGGAATACATAAGAAAACATATTTTGAATTAGATGTTTGAAGATGAAATGTTCCTACAATTATCCTTAAATGCATCATGTTGTTGATTTTTTGAGAACTTCAAATCCATTATTTGAAATGAATATCTAGACATGTAATGGGTTAATTCCTTCAAAATTTACATGTGTCTTGACATTCACACCACATCAGCCCAAAATTTGGCATGCATTAGGTGATGATATTAAGAATCATGTACAAAAACTTAGTTTTGGATTCATTGAAAGAAAAAAGGTGCAATAGAATATTTGGCAATTTCAGAAATTTCTTCATGAACTTGCTTAAAAGTTCTAGATTGACTATTCATTTAAGTAAATCAATGCAAATTTCATTGTAAATCCATTTCAATATGGTAATAATGAACTTAAACCCTACCACATGATTTCAACATCCTAGTCATTCAATTTGAAAGCAAAATCACATTGGTATTGGGACCCTTTTAGTACATTCAAAAAATGACACTCAACCATGTTTTCACCTTTCAAGAGTCCATTTCGTAATGATTGTGCACCACCAACACACCTTTTCTAGCATTCTTTTTTATGAGATGTCAATGTCCATAAAACTTGAGCCTAGTCTCATGTGCATAGTTCAAAATTCAATGAGTCCTATTGATGTTTCGTTTGTCAAAAATAAAATTTCCACTGACTTACGGATTCAACTTAAATTGCCCTACCCTTCAATCACATGCCTCCTTGGTTGTGTCTGCACTCATCCCATTGATCCTTTAGGTATCCATCTATTGTGATGTTCACATGGTCTAAATGCACTAGGACACATAACACAATTCCTAATGTCTTGGCATCCATTTAAGGAAGTTGGTTTTCATGTGGTTCAAGAGCAATTACACATTCTTCCTTCTACCATGCTTCAAGCATCCAAACAATGTGTCAACAATGTCCTTTTTAAATATGAGGTCCAAACCCTTGTGGACATTTTCATCACAATCCCACCCATGCAAATATTTTGGCTCACACATGATCTTCCACGCATGACATTAGAGATAGCCCAAACAAAGGAAAAGGGTTATCAAAATCATCACTTGGGGCATCATTTCCTCCAGCTTTAATGATAAATTTTTTCAATTGTTTACATATACAACTTCATGATTTTTTATATTTTTGTGCCAACAATGTGTGAGGGAATGAAAGGCCCCAAAGGTCCCTTACTCTTGGTCCTAACCATTTACTTTAAACAAAGGGTTCTAAAAGCTACAAGTTTGCACAATCCTAAATTGGGCAATAACCATGGGGTTGGCTACCTCTTGATTTCCATCACTCAAACATCCTTCACCCATTACCATTTCAAATATCCTATATGTTCTCAATAGGTGAAAGATGACAAATATCTTAATTTTTTTTTTTTAAAGATTGAAATTCTCCATTTTGTGAGCCATACCGACATAGTCATGTTTAGTAGTTTCAATTTTTAAGAGCCGTATCAGGGAAATTCGAATGTGGTAAGGTTTTTAAGGGTTTTTAACAACTTTGTGTTAGAATAGGGGGCGATGAATGTGCATGGTTGTGTGGGGGAATTGTTTTCTTTTCTGGAATACGATATTGGTGAATAAGGTGTTGGGTTAGTTCTTTTCTTCGACAAAATGCTAGTGAACCATAGTTTTAAAACCTCAATGGTGTAATTAGGGGTGAGAAATCTGTAGATGGTTGGGGATAGGAGTAGACACCAAAATTCATGGTGTGCAACAAAACATTAGTCTTGTGATAATATATAGTGAGTAGCAAGGAAATTTGAGATTCATGGAGCAGGTGAGGGGGTGCCAATGAAAAATCCAATAGAGATAAAACAATTTTCAAGCCTTATAAACATAAGATTAATTTGAAACAACTTAACAATTAAATAAACATAGGACAATGTGGGATAGGGTGACAATGAAGTCCTAGGCTATGCCACAATGATAGTTCACAACTGTAGGAAATCTAGGATGCGTCGAATGGTGCGAATTAAGTAGTCTACCTTATTGTTAAGAAGTAATCGGTGAATCAAACCGTGTAACCAATGATATTGTCGAATGCCAAAAATTGAAGACCATGCAAATATGGAAGTGTCTTAAGTCTTATAACAACTTTCATAGATAGTTTCAGGTTCATCATTAGAAGCAAGGTTGATTTGTAACAAAATCACCAAGGTGCGAGAATTCAAAGAAATATGATAGTACGAAGCTCAAGGGGGATCGATTTCAAAACGAGCACGCACCTATCGCGGGTTGGGGTTTTCATCACGAGGATGTTGCGTCAACGCCATATCTAAAGATGATTTCGGAGCTGATTTTTCATTCACTTGTGCAACTTGAGGCTTGTAAGATGTGGCCATATGCGACGCCATAATTTCAAAGAAAGGAAAATAAATCTTCACTCAAAATCAAATTGGCAATGAATGCGGGAAAGACTTGTGACGTTAAGATGCACGGTCATAATTTATAGGTCAAAGAAAAAAGAGGAAATGCGTAAGTAACAACCTAGAACCATGGTAAAGTAAAAGTTTCATATCAAAGGAAAAAATGAATGTTTGAGTAAAATTTGTTGGGGGGAAAATGAAAAGAGGTGAAAATGAACTTCTTCTCTTTCCATTGGCCACCAAACATGGAGAGCTTCTCCTTCCATTGGCCACTAAGCATGGGGAACTTCTCCTTTTCCTTCCATTGGGCACCAAACATGGGAAACTTCTCCTTCTCCTTCCATTGGCCACTAAGTTGGGATCTTTTTTCACCTCCCTCCTTTTTTTTAAAAGGGTGAATTCGGATCATTTGGGGCTCTTTTTTTCAAACATAATTTTCAATTTGAATATTGAGAAATCTTGTTCCCACAACCTTTTTGGTAAAAGAAAAATGTTTAATTTTGGTATATGGAAGAAAGAAGGAAAATAGATTGGATGTTTACGGTAGTTTTGAAATAATGGAAATGAGTGGAAATAATGTAAGGAACTTGAAATCCTAATAAAACTTTACAAACCCTCTCGGGTTTAGTAGCATAACTTATTACTGGTTTTGTGGGAGAGCTTAAGATTTGATAGGAAAGTGTGCCTTGTAGTTAGCTTTTCAATGAACTAAAGCAAGCTAGATTTGAATAACATATGTGTTAGGAATAATATTTCAAGTGATTGGTGGTCTGCAGCCAAGTTGAACTTCCTACCTTTATAAAACCCTATTGGGTTTGGTAGCATAACTTATTACTGGTTTAACTGCAAAATTTAAGATTTGGTAAGAAGTTGCGCCTTGTAATTAGTTTTTTAACGAGCTAAAGCAAGCTAAATTTGGATAATGTACGTGGTAGGAATAATATTTTAAGTGACTAGTGGTTCGCAGCCAAGTTCAACATGGTGTTGAAGCCTTAAAAATTAGTTTAAATGAATCACAATTTAACATAAAATTTTAAGATTTGGCGTGTTTGAGCTTGGAGAATGTATCTATCAGTTCTAAATTGTAATTGATGCAGAGGAGGCAAACCGTTTGATTTTAATTACAAACGCAATTTAAACATCTAGAAATACACTTGCATTTTCCCTTCATTGATAGCACATGTACTTTCAAGTATAGTCACCTCATAGAAAATAGAGGGATAGAAAGTCGCCTTACACCATTCACATGTGTTAACAATGAACCATGACATATCTTATGCTAAATAGTGAACCATGTCATTATTTTACTTCTTCTTGTTTCCCTTCATGTTTAACCCATCACCCCCTTCCCCCCATTTTTTTTTCCTTGGAATAAAGTCTTATAGTTCCAAATCAAAACTTGCAATGTATCAACACAATTAGTTATTATAATAATCCAAAGCAAGTTGAATGGGTGCACTAAAAACCAATAAGAAAAATGTGCATAGATTCAAGCAACCATTTGTTGTGTCCTAGATAAGAAGTTTTATGATTGTCTTTGTGTTTTGCAAATGTAAGTATACAAGTTCCATATTGGCAACTTGAAATATAGTTGAATGTCCAACCGAACATGTGGATGCCAAAGTGGTCAAAGTCCTTAAATCTTTAGGTGTATTTTATCTTGTAGCATGCATAATTTTTCAAGAAGAAATTCAAAGGCATTATTGTTGGTGTTATTGCAAAGCAATATTGGCAAGTTGGCGAATTTTTCATGAATTCAAGGATTATAAAAACAAAAGTGTGAATTGATGGAAGCCATGGTATAAAAAGAGGTTTCTTTGTGTACTTTGCCATGTTATGTACAAATGAACAATATTGAAAATAAACTTGATTACCAAAGGAGTGAACTTATGGCAAAATTACATGTAAGGTGATTATTTGATGTTACCAAACCTTTAGGTGGAGCTCATTCCATTGTAATGGGGGAAACATTATATCAATTCACAAGCTACACTTTATGTTTTAATTATGTGACGCCTTTATAACACATTTATCCCCAAACCAATTCAGAGTTGTAACAAAAAGCAATTGTGAAACAGTAATCCAAAACATCAAGTGCACCTTGGATCTTCACCCTAATTGGGTTGTTCTTTGGCTAGATGTGGTAAATGTCTTTAATTTGGTGTTAAGAGGGGTCATATTTCAAGAACTTCGTGTAATATGTGGAAACATCATACAATTCATCCCCTTTGTTCATGAATTACATGCATTTGAATCTTCCTTGTTTTATAATCACCATAATTGTGAAAGCGATGTCACAATCATCCCATCTATTGTGGGAACTTGTCAAGGTGATATTTTAGGAAGGGCACTATTAATTTTAACCCATTTTAGGGCTTTATGTTCTATAGTTAATTGTTTATTTTCTTGTTTGCTTCCATCCATTACAAATGACATTCACATCATAAATCCCCTTTCAATATGCATATGAATATTTACAAACCAAACTTTGTGCAATAGGTCTTTCTATCCAACCTTATAAATGTGTGGCATGGTATCCCTTTGGCATGTTGCCTAACTTTCAAACCCCATCCCAATTTACCATTGCATCTAAGTTTACCACCCCATTAAAAGGACTTAAAGTCTTGGGGGTTTCATTGGCCTCTCATCACTCACATCATCCTTTATCAAAGATGCATTTTTAGAGAATGATTGAAATGTGGACCTTTTCCATAAAATGGGCGATGTTCAAGTAACTGTTGGAATTTTAATTCATTGCTTCATGTAGCAGCCATCATATCTTTTATGATGCACAACTCTTTCTCCTCCACCTTCATAGAGTCCCTTGTTTCTTTTGATTCATCCTTCCTTTAGATGTTTGGGCACCTTTTGGGTCTAAGATCTTTTGATAGCCCAAAAGGATCCCCTAAACTAGCCCATAAACAAGCTTTTCTCCAAATATCTTTTGGTGGCATTGGGTTCATACCAATAGCCACCATCACCCCAACAACCTATTTAAGGAATTGGGCTTTTGTAGTTTTAATCATAACTTTTAAGTTTATGGTTGAACAACTTGGATTACCCCATCCTTCAATTGTAAGTATTTTTTGATGTGTGTGCACACATCCCATTGACCCTATGGATATCCATCTCTTACATTGCGTTCATGGTAACAAACACATGGGGACCCATATGTAGTTCACGACACCTTTGTTGGTATTGTGTAAGATGATGGCTTCCACGTGGGATGAAAACAACTACATGTGTTTCTTCTAGTCATGTTCACTTCCCTTCATCAACGAATTGACATAATGCTCACCAAAGATGGCATTCACACCCTAGCTAATGTTGTCATTGTTGACCCAACGTGAGTGGATTTACTTCCCAATCTTGTGTAACCCTAGGATTTGTTATCTTTGATGCAATTTAGGCCAAAGAAAGGAATTGTTGCAACCAACAACCCATTAATCAATTCCTCCCTTTAGTAATTGAAGTATTTGGTTGTCTACTCCAACAAGTTGATATGTTTTTACACTACTGTACCAATGCCATTTGGAGCCTGAAAAGGCTAGTGGGCATTCATCTTTTTTATCTTGGTTACTTTTATTCATCAAAAAATTTCAATCACAATGCAAAGATAGAAATATCTTCCATCTTAAGTCGGGTGGTAGCCATAGGCCTAGCTACTTCCCAACTTCCACCCCTTCAAGACATACCTCCCATCTCCACATCTAACCTATTGCAAGTGGTTGGTTTTTAACATGGAGAAATACAACCGACCTACTACAAGCATCAATTTTAGACAGAGAGATTTTGACATCTATTTTGAACTAACTTGATGACCTATAATTTATCCCTTTTCCTTTTTCTTATTCCTTTGTACATTTTCCAAATCTATAATGTGTTTATAAATAAAGTTTTGTAGGGTTGCATCAATTAACTAGTCTTATTATAAGTTTATCCAATTTTCAGCCCTTTGCCAAGAATTTTGTACAAAGGCACCATACCATCATTGGTCAAAATTTTGCATAGCCCTAGGCAAGCAATCCCACTTTGTGGTTTCGAGAATTTTAACCCATGATCATAGATTGTGGCTCATGGTTTTAATATTTCCAAGGTGTCAAAAAGAACATTTTGAAGGTCCTTTGAAGCCTTGGAAATATTTCCAAAAGCTATTGGCCATGATCCTTAACCTAGAATACTTCCAACAGCCCTCACCTTAACCCATAATCATGAAAATATTTGCAAATACATGACCAGAAACAGTAGATAGTGATGAAGTATAATAGGGTATCTATCTGAAAGACAAATACAATATGCAAAATGAGCAATAGCCCCTAGCTAGAAGTTCATGGACGATCATACACTGAACATGGGATAGCAGAAGGGCCACAATACTTGGTCATGAAAATGTTCCAAAGAGGAAGCAATTACATAATACAACCTCCACATAATATTTTACATTTCCAAGTAACACACAAAGTTCAATCAAAACTAAGTCATTTGGTAGTCTCAAGCTGATTAGCAGCCATTTGCTGATGCTGCTGAATCAGAAAGTGAACTCACCCAGATCTAATTATGTCCAAAACAGAAAGTTGAGGTGAGGTAGCTTGGTCAAAGAGCATGTCTTTCAGCACTGCTCTGCTGGGGTAGAAAATGCCATGCTTTGCACCCATATCTGAATCAGGGGTTACTCATAAATAACAGAAGGTGGAGAGTCATAATAGGAGTTGCAAGTGAAAGCAAATTTGAAAGAACCCTAATAGACACAATGCAAATCTTGATATATACAACAACCACTTGCAACTCAATAGATGCCTAATTGTCATACAGTTCCAAACACAAATGTAGCAGCTCAGTACTAGCTATATTTCAGTCCCTCACTTACATATGTTGCAATCATGTGTATATGCTATGCACAATCAGATAGTAATTATCCAACTACTAAGTCAAATTATCCTTAACCCAAAGACCTTGCTCTTTCCCAAGGTCCAGCAATCCCTAACTGAGTTTCCAGACATCAAAGAAATGAGTCACGTGCAGCAGGGGAGGGTTTTGATGTTGGTGCATAGGTAGATGGAAGGGGTGCATAGTGATCATAGCCAAGGTTAGGGTATCTTGTATCAGCTGCCTGTTCGGATGCAGGATATGTAGGTGGATGACCATAACTGTCATCAAAAGGGGAATTATAATCCTCATCTAAGAACTGTGTACTCTGTCCTCTCCTGTCTTCCTGCTCACTGAGCATGGCTGCCTTCTCCTTTGTTTTTTGGCCCACTTCTACAGCAGCCTTTGAAACCTTTGCAAAAGCCCCTGTAACCCAGGTTGCACCTGTTAAGACGTACCTATTTTTCATGAGAACAGAACCTGCTGTGCTCACTTTCTGCTCTGCTGCAGCCAAGGCCATCCATGTCTTTTCAGAAACTTGGAACTTCTGATCAACAGCCTTCAGCTGTTCATTCAAAACTTGTGTACCTGCGCTCAACTTCTCAGTAATACCAGTCTTTCTATCAAAGTCGGATACTGTTGCTGTTGCACGGGCTGTCAACTGATTCTTTTCGTCAAATGCTCTTGCCTTGCTCATTACATCCTTCCCCAAAATGAAACCTCTTGCAAGCATGGTTGAGATCACATCTTGTGCACTATCTTGAATCTGCCCAGTGCTTGAACCTGCGTACCCAGACTGCACCAATTTCAAACAGACAGCAAGTGTAAGTGTTTGACATGAACCACTCGATAGACAAAAGGGCAAACTACTGCAACCAAGAAAAAGCCTGTAAATGACAAAATGTGAATCACTGGCAATATCGGTCATAATCCCAAAGGTGTCAAGTGGAAGCCAAGAAATTTATGCAACTGAGGATTAAAGCCTTGGGCCTTGATGCTCAATCATGTAATATAGCAGCACATCTTAGCTTTGATCACCAAACCATCTTTCAGCAATGGGAAGTCAGATGAATTCAAGGCAATGACTCCTTTCTTCATAGGCATATATTCATGGCTAGGTCCATGGTGTTATAGTTCTTTTATACTTAAGTTTTCAGTTCTCTTTGCTGGAGGTTAGTCAAACCCTACTTTTTGATTTTTTCTCCTTTAACCAATTTGTGTGCAGCCCATTTATGACTTGAGAAGAATTGAGATACACAGAGTGTAAAATTGAAATCTCTTCATAGTCTCACATCTACTTAATCTGTCCACTTCTCTCCCCACAGCAGTTAAATCCAATTGCTCTAATGTTGCATAGTAATTTCATTGTGAAAAGAAATGTGTGAAGTCAAGGAGAGACCCTGGACTCTGTATAATGGTGCTCTGACAGCATTGAAGTAGTGGTACTGGTGGCCCGCACTTCATCTTCTAGGGGAAATATATTCACTGCTTGATCCACAATTACAGCACCCTGCAAGGTAAGTTCAACAATTGTTTAGCCAGACTGAACTATACTTCACTAAGATGGAACTATGTGCAAAGAGACAGGTACTAGGTTAGCAAAACACTTATGGGGGCTCCAATTCAACGAGGTTGTAGGGCATATCTACTGCAAAATTGCTTTACAATGTTTTCTAAATGTTCACTGACATGTCTGACTGACCTATTGCGAACCTTTTTGAATAAAGACAGAAGAAGAAATCAATAGAGCAAATAGATCCCAGTGTAGTGATACAAACTCACTGAAAGAAGAAGAGCAGTATCTAGAGCCCGGGCATCTTTGAAGGTCACATATGCAACCTGCGAACCACCTCCATCTCTGGAAGTGATACCACACAATGATAATTAGATCAGGTACCACCAGTATAATCTTCAGAGGCAAGAGGTGCACAACCACATCACTAAGAGGTGAAGGTAAATTTCGTTTAGGTAAGGAGGACTGACTTTTCAAGCTCAATATGCTGAATCTCCCCAGAGAAGGAAAAAAATTCCTTTAAGTCATGTTGTGTGGCTTTTGATGAGACGTTGGTAACTTGAACAGTCTGTATTTTGGCCAACACATCCCAAAGCATCAGTGCTGAAGAACATCAAGCTTAAAATTTGTAAGTCCTTCCTTCTTCTGATTGCATTTATGGCAAACTTGACCTCACAAATGTCCGAGTTCTTGAAGATGCTCACTGATATGCAGCAATTGATAAGGACAATATCAGGACCCTTGTAGTCAATACAGGCTAAAGCTTTCTGCCAAACTTCACATAAGCATCCCACAGTTCAGGTAAAAGGCTAGTGGCTAGAGAGATCCCATGAAGTGAGAGATTAAACCGATACTATTTCCAGGCTGAAGGGATGCATGCCACAGTAAGATAAAGCACATAGGTTAACTCGAGAGCTGTCACTATCTAGTTCTGTTAGCAAATCAGACAGTGCAACAAATAAGTAGCGAAGAGACCATGAATTTGAATTTTCTTCTCACCAACAGATAACAGAGTTTTTTCTCTCCGGATCCAAGATTGCAGTTAAAACCCTAGAATAGATCAGCATGGGCATTCCTAGGACGAAATAGGGCACAGCACACGAACTCTTCGACAAGAAACCCGGTGGCATAGGACAGCGCCCTTGCATCGCAACAAGGGAATCAATCGTAGAGGAATATACATAAAGAAAACAACCGGAAGCATGTTCAAAGTTCAAACGTCAAGCCCCGTTATCCATCCACAGAACGCAGTGAGCCAAAAATAATTTTTAAAAAAATTCCATCACGGCGCGTACCAAGAAGGGAGACCAACGATGGGCGAAGGAGAACAGAGACACAGCAAAACAGACCTATGAAAAACTCTTCCAGACTGACGAACAAAGTCTAGTGTATAGGATTCACTAAAAGAGAAATAACTTCCAAAGACGACGAATCCTTTTGGGATTCTATTAAAGAAAAACGAAAGACATAACTAAGGGAAGAGCGGGAAACAGGGCACTCACCGTCATGACAAAGCCGGTTCCACTTCGATTTCTCCTTCTCAAAACGCAAGGATACGAGTCGAGCTCCTTAGCACGATTTTTGCCGGATCGCCAAGCACACACGCAGAGAGCAAGGAGCGAGTGGAAAGAAATGCGACGAGAGAAAGGAAAATGCAACGAAGCTGGCGTGCGTACTCCGTTTTCGCAATCGTGGAAGATCCGGTGATACCTGGTAGGTACCAACTAATTCTGTTCATCGACTGATTACAATTGCTAACTCGATGATCATCATCCGTCCCTTTCATCCACTTTCGCCACTACACTTTGCTGCTCTTCTCCTACTTGGCCAACATTCTTGGCTTCTTGTTGTTGTCTTCTCTTTCAAAGTGGCGAAAGTGGATGAAAGGGATGGATGATTTTCAAAGTGGCAAAAGTGGATTGAAAGTGATGGATGATCATTGAGTTAGAAATCGGGCCTTGTATTTTGTTACATGGACAAGCATTTTCTAGTCAAGAGTTGCAATTGCACTGAAAATCTATACCTAATCAATCCAATCCCAGGAACTCTAGGAACATTTCGTATATGGAAAACTTTCTAGAAAATCTTAAAGGATACATCTTCTCATGAAAATGAAAACAACAAACGTCATTTTGTGATGATTCATGGTTTGATTCACAACTTTTGCATTTGGTTAATGTTTGATGGTTAAAGTTGCGAAATGATAGTGATCACAATTAATTAGAACAAACCTAATGGAAAGTTCTTGGGGGTAGAATTTTTTATTGTAGAGCTTAATGGAAAGATGTCCTTATATTGACGTAGTTTGCAAAAATTTCAAATTGTTACAAACAATGATGTTGTCATCAACATTCAACATTAAGGAAACCGCTAAAGCTTGATGGTGTTTAACATAAATTTTTGAAGATGTTTAATTTCTAGCAAACCTAGATTTCAAGACATAACAATGCATTCTTTCATATAATGTCAATTGAGGTTTAAAATGAGATGAAGCAAATCATTTACAAACTTTAGTTATTTGTCCTCCTTGGATATATTAATGAAGTTAATTTATATAAATTCCCTCCTTTATGTAACCCTATACAAATGTAATGTGAACATTCATTTGATGAATTTTTTATTCTTTGTGAGCAACTATAAGAAACATTTATGTGAATACCTTTGCTTTGTAAATGTCAATGTCCTACCAATTTCAATTATGTTTCTTTTTTAAAATTGTAAATATTGTGTCTAAGACAAAATCAAGGTGCATATGTTCAAATTAAAAATAGCCATTTAAAATCTCATTCTAGAAGGTGAAAGAAATATTGAAGGTCTTGATTTGTCATTTGTCCCACATATAAAGTCTAAAACAATATATAAGATTTTAGGCAAAAAGTATAAGATTAAAAGTTGGATTATTAAAAACAATATTAAGATGTATCAAATTTTCAAATATAACATAAGGAACATATGACACAAGATATGGGATATATTAATGAAAAAATATGGGTGGCACATGGGAATTGTGACAACAATATAATGAACAAGTGGCAAAACATATTTAAAAATATTTTTTGGTAAACAAATTGGGAACACCATTGATAACATGTGACATGAACAAAACCCTTCAACATGTTACCTTAAATGAATTCAAATAATAGAAAAATTATTGAAAGATTTCTTAAATAGATTGTAGTGAAAATCATTATTTTTATAAATAATAATAATTTGACAATTAAACTAAGACTTTTGGATAAATGGTCATTGGAAGTGTTTGTGTTCCAAAGTTATGCAAGAAAAAGTTGAATACACACATATATCATATAATAAAATAATAGGATAATGTAACATTGAGTGTAGGAGAACAGGGGAAAAGGGTGGGGGATACAACCTTGTTAGTCACAATGTATTATTTGATCAATTTTAACCCAAGGTCTTTTTCTCAATGTGTTGAATCATCATTCTATAAAATTGGTGTGAGTTGTAAATGATTAAATCAATAGATAATTATTGTTGATTTATTGACATGGGTGATTTATATATCAATGTCACACACACACATGTGGGTCATTCACACATGTGGATATAATCATTGGTAGCATTGCAAATTTACAAGTTATGTTCAAAACATAACACGTCCCAAAAGTAAGTAGTTTATGTGACATGCATGTGTTACCAATAGAATTATCAACAAATGGTAAGGTTATAAGTAATACAATATCGTGGATAATTACAAATCAAATTTGAAGGTTTTTGCATTTTTTGATGACAAGAAGTTATCACCACAAAAACAAAACATATGTAAGAAACCAATCTTCAATCCCACTTCCCATCTTCAACACCAAAATACCTATTGATGTCATAGCTTTGCTTTTGTACCTTATATGATTTTCTAGTGTCATTACATTGCAAAAATAACTTTTGATGTTGTAAAATTTGCTTTCACACCTTTCTTCGCTCTCAATTGTTGCAATGTCATTATTTTGTCCATGGAAAATCATTCATGCATGCATTTTATCAAAAGAAAAGATGGTTCAACTTTAAGATGAAATTATTTCAAAATATGTTTGAATTCTTTTTTTTTTTTAATTAACAAGTTTGAGTCCATATCACACTAAACAAATAAATTTGATTTTCAAGCAATAAAATATGATGGAATGAACACAATTTCACAAAGTTCCATTTTAGTGAACTCTTATGCAATAAATGCAAAAATCAAAATTAGATGAAGCCAATGCATTTTGCATGGCCAAAATATTGTTCCAAAATCTTATGATTCATTTTTGAATTCTCACATATGTGCATATCAAGCTTAGTTTTGTTGTTTATTGCATGTTCCACAAGAGTGCTTTAGTTATTAACTTATTTGCACCGTTGGATTAGTTTGACACACATAGCAATAATTTTTTAAATTTTAATTGAAAATCATTAGCGTGTTAATATTAAAATCCTTCCCCTCCAAGATCATGTTGTAAAAGATACAAAAGCGAAACACACATCAATCAACAACAAACTTATCCTTGGGTGGTATCACTAGGAACGTCACACCCCAAATTTTTGTGACCCATCCAACTTCAAAACAACATAGGACTCACATGAAGAAAACTTTTCATTTTAAATTATTTATCAAAAGGTTACCCAAATCATGTAAAATTCAAAAATCTAATTAAATTTACAAAAAAATGTGTTTTGATGTAGAAAATGAATGTATAAGGAAAAAGTTTTAGGAATGTCACACGAAGGATTTTTTTTTATTAGGAACACAAAAGGAATCTATTTTTTGGGAATTTTTCTTGGATGTTCATTTTTGAAAATTCTACAAATGCCAACCTACTTTATCTCTTTTATAGATAATTGATTGAATCAATTGTGATTTAGTTATGAATTTTTGAAATCATGATTGTGAAGCACCAAAAGGCCATTGATGTCAAGAACACAAATGATAACTATTTTCACATTTTATTGTTTTAATGACTAGTTTGGATCATTTGATTGTGCATGTACTAAATAAACAAGAAATAATATCTATTGTGTACGTGTAAGGACACTTAAAAGAAAAAATTAGGAATTGGGTTAAAAATGGGTCATGAATGGTTCAGGAATCAAAATGCTAATGCATATTATACATTTTCAGGCGTTCATTATTTTTCATGAGTGTGTGTGCATAGGTGGGGAACACATAGTCCACCTAGTCCAATCAAATAAACTAATGTATCAGTAGATGAAATTTTATTTCTTAAATCGGGTCTAACTTTCTTGTGATTTTGGTTAGATGGTTCCTAGTGGTACCACCCAAGGAAAAGTTTACCATCAAGTATAAACAAAACATGTAGATAATTGGTTTTTAGAACTAATTATTTAAAATTATTTTCCAAAATCCCTAAGGCATTCTTCACAACACTTATTCCTTTACATAGATATTTGTTATTCAATGCTTTTCAAATAATATGTCAAACATTGTCAACATTTTAATGTGGAGTCACCAACCAAGGAAACAATGACTAATGTTTGCCAACAATTAAATAAGGTTTAATGTCTTCTTCACCTGATTGAGATGAAGTAAGTCTTGGGTTGTAACTTTATACTACAAGTTTGACTAGCCTAAGTCTCCGAACATTGTTCATTGAATTATATATGCCCACAAAACAATTCTTAAATAAGTCCTTCAACAATCAACCATAGTTTGTAACTACATGTTATAAGTTTTGGACTTCAAAAAAATGTAATTTCCTACAAAAGAACCTCACGGTTTTTGAATATGAATTTGAATGGCATCAATATAAACACCATGGATAGAAGGCAAACCATATAACTTTTTGAACTTAAACATCACCTCTATTAAGCTATTTCATTTTGGCCATTTGATTTGATTTTTAAAAACAAAATTGATAACACAAATGATTTCTCACAAGACCATAGTTATAGTTGACTTGTGAATGATGAACATTTCACTATAGTGAAGGTATTCAACACCATGAAGTGTGGAACATTCCAAGAATGTAATGTTAATGCCCCCACCCTTGTTACCTAAACTACATGTGAAACTTGGTGAACCCACAACACAAAATTGAAGCTCACAACCACTTTGTATATTGAAGATAATATCTACAAAGTCAAATTGAATTTCACCCTTTATCTCCCCTATGTTTTAGTCTCATCCCTTTCGATGGGCACATCCGTAAAGAAAGAAACTAAGGGTGAAAATTGGAATAGGGGGTCATATGTAAAATTGAAAAGGTGAAGCCTATTGTTCACTTTTTAATTTTTAAATTGGAGGGTTGGGGGTTGGATACAAATTCACTTTTTGTTTTTGGAGATTTGGAATGTGGGTATAAGTTCACTTTATTTATTTTTGAAAGTTGGGGGTGGGTATAAATCAATATTTACAAGAAGGTGGATGGAAAATTTCAACCTCAAAACCAAAATACAATCGAGTGTATTCACAATGTAATGAACCATGCAAGACAAGGACCAAATCTTAAATAATCTTTAAATGTAAAATACTTTATAAAATATTCTTTAAATCATATATTACAAATCAGAAAAAAGATTAGATTAATTATAGGATCCAAAAATATGTTGCATTGTACCAACATGTAAAGGTGTGTCTAAAAAACTTCCCCCAAAAATGTCATTTTCAAATCTTTTCAAATCTATAAAGTGTATTTTATTAAGAAAATGCATTAGTTGCACTGTTTTTAAAAAAATTGGGTATTTCATATTATTAAAATCATTTGAAACTTTGCCAAATGTTTCCATAATACACTAAGAATATTGTTGTAAAAATTCATCCAAAATTCTCAACATCAACTTAAGTAATCACTTATCACAATGAAAATCAAATAATTATTTTGGTGAAATGCAACTCATTATTTTGTGAATGTACCCAATCATCTATCTATAACAATTGCATTATTAACTAATTTTCTACATAGGTGCTGCCAAAACTTCACATTAAAATCATTAATAAGCACATGAATGATTTAACAAAGCACAATTGGGATGACAAATATTAACTACAAACCTTAATAACTCTTTAAATTTTGTTAAGAATTTTACTTTTGTGATAGATGATTATCAAACTATCTACATGGTTCACAAACCTAGTCTAATCATATGGAATCACAATGTGTTTAATAGATCATATAAATTTCATAAAGATTTAAAATGATTTTAATCATTTTTTAGTATATTTGGATTTGTTCATATATTGTTACAAACATTTTTTTACACAAATTCACTTAAACATCACATAATATATTAAAGAAATGTATTTTTTTAGCACATGATTTTTGTGTGTTTTGGCATACCATAATATGCAAAAACATCATGAAAATCCTTTTCAATAATGACATGGTTGGAGTTCAAACATGGACACCCTTTAAAACAATATGATGTGATTACATTATCAGCCCCCCATATAATGTGCTTTCACCCAAAAGTACATTTGACATTAAGAGGGTCTAGGGGTTTATATATATTTTAATCCATAAAGTATATAGAGTGAAGGTCTAAAGGGTTTGTAGATCAAAGAATCCAAAAAAAAGGTGTTCCAAAAGGTTAGGGGGTTTATAGATCATGAAAAATATAGAAAATGATCAAGGTTTGTAGATCAAGGAATCAAAAAAAAAATGAAAGAAAATGTAAGAAGGTTTGTAGATGATCAAATATGGAAAAAAATGAAGGTCTAGGGGGTCAAGAAATAAAAAAAGAGTGAGAAAGAGTGAATGATTAATGTTTATAAATCAAATCCAAAAAGAATGACAAACTTTGTTAACAACCACCAAATTTGTAATAAGACCAAATTAGAGTTTGCTAGGTTGAAAGACATTTCTAGAATCAAGAAAGAAATTTAAACGTAACCTAAACCGCTCACAAATGGAACATAA